>Ga0194120_10000213_pt1 | contig 105168 bp, 97 predicted proteins | sample TA2MahCa65mmetaG_FD_148642 | JGI IMG/M metagenome (GOLD analysis project Ga0194120, IMG submission 148642) | Freshwater microbial communities from Lake Tanganyika, Tanzania - TA2015019 Mahale Deep Cast 65m | ecosystem: Environmental > Aquatic > Freshwater > Lake | place: Tanzania: Lake... | reverse complement strand
ATGACCCTCGTCGAGATGCTCGTGACGGTCACCATCCTGGGTGTCATCATGTCCTCGTTGACTGCGGCAGTCGTCGTAATGTTGCGCACCGAGGCGCCCACGCGCGACCGCATCGCCGAATCCAAGGACGTGACGTTCCTACAAGCCTGGATCCCCACCGATCTCGCGTCGGCGGTCTCACGCAACATCGAGCCGACGCACCAACCCGCGTCCGCCATCGTGCTTCCCGGCACGAACGTCATCACCATCACCCGACCGGATCTGTCGGGTTCGGCGACCACCAGGTACATCACCATCAGCTATCGCTACGTGAACGACGGCGACGAATGGCAACTGCGGCGCTACGAGATTCGCGACCCGAACGGACCGAACCCGAAGGTGACACCCGTCGGCGTGGCCCACGAGCTGATCGCACCCCCGCCCAGTTGGACACCGACACAACCGCCGGTCCACGCCGTTCTGGTCACGGCGCGTAACCAGGTGGTACTGCGACCCATCGGCGAGGACATCGACTTCACCTTTGCCAGTGGCGAGGTCTTCACCACCGGTGGCGCCGGCCTGTCCTCCGAGGACCAGTTACCAACCAACTACGCCGGCGGCGTCGTGGACCCGGCGTCACCACCGAGTAGATGCGGTGGAACGGTCACCATCGTGCTCGACACGTCCACTTCGATTCCGTTCCAGCAGGGCCAGACCGCACTCGTGAACGCGGCCCTGGGATTCATCGACGCGTACACGGGAACCCCCACATTCATGCGGATCGTGGGGTTCGACATCTCCGCGTACTCGTACTACCCCACGGTTGCCGGACAGTACGTCAACATCCTCAATCCATCCCCGTCACTCACCGCCATGCGCAAAAAGGTCGACGACCAAGACACGTCCGCGGGGCGCTGGGGTGGCGCTACCAATTGGGAGGACGGACTTTGGCAGGCATTTCGCACCACCTCGGGTACCCCCTTCTCGCAACTACCCGAACTCGTGGTCTTCGTTTCCGATGGTGCGCCCAACCGCACTCGATCCCATCCGCCGGACTACGGAAACACTCGTAACAGCTCCACGATTCTGTCGCGGGCCGTCGCTGCGGCCAACTACGGGCGCGGAACCGGCGCCCGGATCGTCGGAGTGCTCGTCGGCAACGCCGCCAGCACCATCAATCAGAATCGAATGCGAAGCGTGGTCGGTCCGGTCACGTGGAACGGCACCGGGCCGACCAATCTCGGCAACGCCTCCGCGGCGGACTTCTTTCTCCCCGCCAACTCAGCCTCCTTCGCCCAACTGGGCAACGTTTTGCGCGCCATCAGCGCCGCCCAATGCGGAGGAACCGTCACGGTGCAAAAGCGCTTGGAGATCGGCGGTTCGTTGGTCGAGGCCAACGGAGTGTGGAGTTACACCACCGACGTCGGGGTACGCGAACTCGATCTGGCAACCTCGTCGTCGATCACCTTCGACTACACCTTCCGGACCGGCACCACTTCCCGCTCCGTGCGCATCAGCGAGACTCCCGTTGCGGGATACACGTTCGTGCGCGCTGAGTGCACATCGGCCGGCGCTGCGCTGACCGCGGGTCGTCTCGCCCCGCCAGCCGACGGCACTCCCGGCGTGGTGGTCACACTCACACCCGACGAGGCGGTGTCGTGCGTGATGATCTCGAGGCCCTCATGAAGCGCCCCGAGTCCGACGATCGGGGCTCGGCATTGCTGATGGTCATGATCCTGATGGTGGTCGGAGGCGTCATCGCCTCCGGGCTGTTGACGTATTCGCAAGCGGTCATTCGCGCCCGACCGCTGTTGCACGAGCGCACCGCGGGCGCCGAGGCCGCCAAGTCGGGCACCCGCATGGCCATCTCCCTTCAACGCGAGTTCGGACCGTCCGACTGCTTCGTCGGCACCACGCAGTGGACGATCGGTGGCGCCGATGTCACGGTCACGTGCACGACCCTGTCGAGTTACTCGACCGGCCGTGGTCGCATCGGGTCGGTCACCACCGCGAACTCGGGGACCCCGTCGAACATCATCACTCCAACCTGGACCGCGAGCATGGCTCGCGCGCTGTCCGGAGAGGTGTCGATCAACACCGGAGCCCCGGGAGTCTCGTCCTCCTCCGTGATCTCCCGCGGCGCCAATGGCACCCACTCATGGACCACGGTGCCGACCGCTTGGTGGCAGATGGTCGGCGACCTCAACGGCGTCACTCGGGCCTATCCACCCCTGCCCCAAGTGCCCAGTTATTCGCGCCCCGGCTCACAGGCCTCCATCGGTGCGTGCCTCGTGTACTTCCCCGGGCGTTACCTCGGAACCACACCGCTGACATTGAGCGGCGGTACCCATTACTTCGCCTCGGGCGTCTATTACTTCGAACGACCTCTCGTCGTCACGGGTGGTGCCCAGGTCGTCTTCGGTGAGGGCCTGTATGCCGGATGCGTCGTCGACGCCCAAGCGGCCTACGCCTCGACCGCGCCCAGGAATCACGAGATCACTGGCAAGGGGGCCACGCTTTTGCTCGGGGAGGCCGCCACGATCACCGTTCAGGAATCATCGGTCCGCTTCAACCGACGAGTGTCCACGGCTTCTACCCGCGGAAGTGACGGGGTCTCGATTCGGACGGTGAATTTCGGTCAATCGAACGCCTCGGTCACGGTCCCGACGGACTCGGTGCTACTGGCCAACGGCTCGACCACCTCGGTCACGAACCACTCCATCGTCCCGAGCGCCAACGCGACTCCGGTCTCCTATCGTACATCGACTCTTTCACCAGCGACATCGTGGGCCGTCGACGTGCGACTGAACGGAACGGCGGTGAGCACCAATCGGTTTCTCGCCGACGGCTACATCTTCGTCCCCAACGCCGGCTTGCGTGTCACGGGCACCACCGCCTCTTACGCCTGGTCTGCTTCCAGCGGTGTCGTGGCTACGCGCTTGGAACACTCACTGGCCCGAGCACCCTCCACGTCCACGAACTACGTCACGGGCGTGGTCTCGGCGGCGATCCAGCGCAAGGTACGACTGTCGGTCACCGCCATCACCGGTGGTCACTCCGCGGTGTCGACCGCCGACATCGAGGTCCACGCCGATCGGAGTTACGCCATCAACTCCTGGGTCATCGACCCGTGACGGTCCCACATCACCCGGCCAACACCGCACGGGCCACCAGATCGGTGCCAAACGCCGTGAGGATCGCCAGGTACATGAGCCCGGTCGCCGCCATCACTGCCGAATACGCCCGCTCGGTCAGGGCCTTCAAGGTCACGACACCCAGAACACCGGTGGTGACGGCACAGGTCGCCCAGAACCAACCCAACTGACCGCCCCACCCGTCGTCCACCGAACCGGAAAAGACGCTGAACATCCCCGTGGGAATCAACATCACCACCACCTCGGCCGGCCACGACCACAAGAAAGCGCGCACGATCTCGTTCACGTGTCGACGCGGCAACCCCGGCTGCACCAGATACCAGTGGCCGAGAAGCATCGCATCGCTCACCAGACCGAGGAACACCGCTCCGACGAGGATGCGCAGCACCGCCAATGCGTCGGCACCTCCGGCGGTGATCCCGGCGGCCACTAGTACCGGAAGGCCGACAACCACCGCAAGGAGATCGAGTCGCGGATCGAACTCGGGGCCCGCGTCGCGAATTCGGTCGGATGCCTGACGCTCGATTCCGGTCATGCGCGCCACGCGATCGGACCGCTCATCGTGTTTTTCGAGAAAACCACGCACGCCCGCGCGCCGACGAACGATGCTCTGCAGCAGCGGCACCAGACACGCCACTGCCACCACGACTCCACCGACATCACGCACGCCCTCGGCGACACCATCGAACGACGTGCCGGTGGCCATGACCGCTCCGATGGCCATCACGAGGTACGTTCCACGAAGAAGCCAGCCGTAACCGAGACCGACCTCACGGTGTCGAGTGGTGAACCAACAACCGAACATTCCGCCGATCGCCCATTGAAGGAGCACGGTGGTCACGTCGAGTCGAATCACGGTCGTCACGCTACGACCAGTCGTCGAGTTCGCACTACACCCTAGGCTGGCGACGTGACGCAGAACGTGCGTGGTCTCACCTCGACATTGGTCTCGTCCCTCATGCTGGCCCTCACACTCTCATCGTGTTTCACCGGCTCCCGACCGACACTCGAACCGATCGACACGGTCGTGCCCCTTGGTGATACCGCGGCGGCGGCCGTCGTCACGGCCCTGACGACGACAGCGACCACGTCGTTCACCATCGAATACGAGATCACCACCAAATTCGGCGGCCAGACGACCCGCGCCGTGATTGCCAACGACGAGATCCTCGGGACCAGTGTCGAGATCGGTGACACGCGCTATCTCTTCACCGCCGAGGGCACCACATCCACCTGTTCCACGACGACGTATGAGTGCGCGACAGGCATCGACGAGTCGCGGGTATCCGATCGTCAATTGACGTCCGCGTTCTTCAAGCAGTCGGCGATCGACCGCATCCGTCAGGACGCCCGAATCGCGGTCGGTCCGGCTGCCGGCTACGAGGTCACGTCTGACGACGGTCGCACGAGCCGATGCGCGGACTTCTCGGTGGTCGACTCCCAAGGTGCCTCACGAACGAAGACCTACTGTGTTTTCGAGAGTTACGGGGTGATCGCGTCGATGGACACCGCCGATTTGTCCGTGCGCACGCTGGTAGTCGAGGACAACGCCGATCCGGCGCGTTTCCAACCGCCGAACTGACCAACGCGTCACTGCGTCGGGTCGCCGACGCTACTCCTCGTGAAGCGGTGGTTCGCGATGAACTTGATCTCGACATGTCGGCCCGACTGTGGCGAGTGGATCACGGCTTTGCCCACTCCGAGCCACATCATCACGTGGCCCGGATAACGCACCAAGTCTCCGGCCTGCGCCGTATCCCACGTGCGTGGCTCGGCGGCTCGAATCTGCGCCGTGGAGTTTCGCGGCAACCGGAAGCCGGCCACCGACCATGCGAACGAGGTCAGCCCCGAGCAATCGAACCCGACTCCCGGAAGCGAAGCATTGCGCTTGTACGGGATTCCCAACTGGGTCAGGGCCCCCAGAACCGCCACCTGATGCTCGTGATCGGCCTGACCCCACGCCTCGTCGAACTGTTCTCCCGGCGTCCACAAACGTGCTCCCACCTCATCGGCAAGGCCGGCCCGGGCGGCGAGGTAGGCCGCTGACAACGCCTCTCCTCGAGCCAGGTCGCGACGTAACAGGGCCAACGCCCGGGTGGCGCTGTCGGCGATGGGATCGATCGATCGAACCGTCGCGGGAACCACGGTCGCCCCCGCGGCGGAGACCGGCGACATGTCGCCCCCCACGAGAGACACGGCGAGGGCAGAAGCGACCGCGACAACCCCACCCAGAACTCGACCTCGGCGACGTGGCCGCTCGCCCCCGGGGGGCCGACGGTCGGTTTCCGTTGGACCGACACGAACGAAGAGATGGGTTCGCAACACGAACGTCACATTTGTCGCAGGATCGACATGATTCCAGTCGGGGGCTGTGTCATGCGCCTCGGATTCCGAGAAACCGCTGGTCACGGGACAGGATGGTGGTATGACGCCATCACCGAGCACGTCCGTGCCGGGCGTGGCCGTCCTCCTCGTCGCCGGAGCCGGGTCTCGATTCGGGGGTCCGACCCACAAACTCCTGGCCCCCCTCGGAAACACAACCGTTCTCGAGTGCTCGCTCGCCGCCGTACGAGAGGCGGGGTTCGGGTCCATCGTGGTGGTCACCGGCGCGATTGCCATCCCGCCCGAGATGCTCGAGGATCCGACCATCGTCGTGCGCCACAACGCGGGTTGGGCTCGGGGCCAAGCGACGTCCATCAACGTCGGTTTGCGGGCGGTCGCCGAACTCGGTTCGTCCGTGGCCGTGATCGGACTGGGTGACCAACCCTTCGTCACCGCCTCGGCCTGGCGTGACGTGGCCCGTACCGAATCACCGATCGCAGTGGCCACCTACGACGGCACACGCGGTAATCCGGTTCGGCTCGACGCCGAGGTCTGGCCACTGTTACCAACGACCGGTGACGTCGGTGCGCGAGAACTGATGCGCCTGCGCCCCGAACTCGTTCGCGAAGTAGCCTGCGCTGGTTCGGCGGCGGACATCGACACCCAGGAGGACCTCGACCCATGGACCTGAACCACTCGATCACCGTCAATCAATCGATTGCCGAGACATGGAAGATCCTCACCAACCTCGAGCGCATCGCGCCGTGTTTGCCAGGAGCACAGCTGCAAGAGGTCGACGGTGACGTGCACCGAGGCGTGGTGAAGATCAAGGTCGGCCCGATCGTGGCCCAGTTCAAGGGCGAGGCCCAGATCGCCGAGCGCGACGACACCAACTTCAAGGCCACCTTGAAAGCCTCGGGTCGAGACACCGGCGGCAAAGGCAACGCTTCAGCCACCATCACCGCTCAGTTGACCGCGCTCACGGACACCTCCACCATGTGCGAGGTGGTCACCGATCTGGCGATCACCGGAAAGGTGGCGCAGTTCGGTCGTGGCGCAATGGCCGACATCAGCGAGAAACTCATCGCCCAGTTCGCCGACAATCTCAACACCTTGATCGACACCGAGGGTGCGACGGCGCCGACAACCGACACGACGGCGCCGGCTCCGAATGCGTTGGACACTTCGGGTGAACTCCCCAGGGTGCGCAAGATCGAAGGACCGGCCGCCGAGCCACTGAATCTGCAAGACGTCGCCGGAGGCGCGATGATGAAGCGCATCCTTCCGGTGCTGGCCGGCCTGGCTGCTCTCGGTTTGTTCCTGAAGAGGATTCTCTCGCGCCGTCGTAAGAAGGCTTGAATCGAACCCCGATTCGAGTACTCCGTCGGGTATGGGTCTTACTCTGGGATGAATGCGCGTCCGGCGCCCTCGGTCACCGACATAGACACGGTCACTCGCCTTCTCGGTCGGCGCCCGAACAGTTGGTTCGAAGTGGTCGTGCGGTCACCCGCGGGTGAGCCCGTGGTGCTGCGCAACGCGCCGTTGATGGACGACGGCACCCCCATGCCGACCTTGTTCTGGCTGTGCGACCCGAGGATCGTCGTCCAAGTGAGTCGTCTCGAGGCTGACGGCGGAGTGGATCGGGCCGAGGCCGAGGTGGACGGCATCGAACTGGCCGCCGCCCATCGCCGTTACGCGGTGGAACGCGACGCGGACATCGCCGACGACCACGTGGGTCCCCGGCCGTCGGGAGGCGTGGCCGGCACTCGTGCGGGAGTGAAGTGTCTGCACGCCCATTACGCCTGGCACCTCGCCGGCGGGGACGATCCGGTCGGACGCTGGGTCGAACGGCGACTCTCCACTCTCGGCGGAGGTGTTTGATCGTGCCCGTGGCCGCCATCGACATCGGTACCAACTCCACCAACCTGTTGGTGGTGGGAGACGATGGCTCGACGTTGCACCGGATCGTCGAGGTCACCCGACTCGGCTCCGGAGTCGATCGGTCCGGATCGCTCACACCGGTGGCCATCGATCGCACGCTGAGCTGCTTGAACCGGTACGCAACGATCATTTCCGCATCTGGTTCGTCGAGGCCCGTTCCGTTGCGAGTCTCGGCGTCGAGTGCTTGTCGCGACGCGGCGAATCGCGACGAGTTCTTCGACCGGGTGACCAACGTCCTGGGTCGACGACCCGAACTGATCAGTGGGCACGACGAGGCGCGTCTGGCGTACCGAGGCGCGTTCACCGGTCTCACCCCGGACCCCATGGGGCACTGCGTCATCGACATCGGTGGTGGGTCCACCGAATTCGCCTACGGCGACACCGAACTACGGCACACGCACAGCATCGACGTTGGTGCGGTTCGCCTGACCGAACGTCACCTCGAACACGATCCGCCCCGACCCGAGGAACTGTTGAACGCCATCGGTGACGTGCAGGATCTGTTCGACGAGATGATCCGGGCGACACCCGCCGTGGCCGGGGCACGTCAGTTGATCGGTACCGCGGGCACCATCGTCACGGCGGCCGCGGTCGAAATCGGCATGGCCACCTTCGATGCGTCTCGGGTGCACGGATTCCGATTCGAACGAAACGCTGTGGAGGACGTCTTTCGCACATTGGCCACCGAACCACTGAGTGACCGTGTGCACAATCCCGGCTTGCCTCGCGAGCGGGCCGACGTCATCGTCGGCGGCTTGTGCGTCCTCGTCGGACTGCTCCGACGTTGGGACGCCGACGAGATCGTCGTGTCGGCTCACAACATCATGGACGGGATTTGTGCTGAACTTCTCGAAGAGTCAGTCCGATGAGCCGTCACGACGTCCACCCCACACGCTCTGTCGCCGTCCGTTTGTACGGACGTCGGGTGGTGTTGCGCCCCCTGGTTCCGCCGGACTTTTCCGGCTGGTCCGAGGTGCGAACCCGTAATCACGAGTGGCTCACGGTCTGGGAGCCGTTACGACCGGCGACTTCCCCCGACCCCAGCACCGACCGTGAGGCCTTTTCGGCGCGTTGCGCGTTGCGCGACCGCGAACGACAATCCGGGACGGCCTACGCCTTCGGCATGTTCGTCGACAACGCCTTCGCCGGCGAGGTGAACCTCAACAACGTCGTGCGCGGGGCGATGATGGGGGGCTCGGTCGGTTACTGGATCGACCAAGCACGGGCCGGACACTCCTACACATCGGAAGCGGTGATCGTGTTGAGTCGCTACGCCTTCGAGGAATTGGGCTTGCACCGTCTCGAGATCTGCATCGTGCCTCGCAACGCCAACTCGCATCGTGTGGTGGACAAGTTGGGACTACGCAACGAAGGAACCGCCGAGCGATTCCTCGAGATCAACGGCACGTGGGAGGACCACGTGCGATACGCCCTCACCACCGAGGAATGGTCCGCGCGACGCGATGAACTTGCGGCAGCCTGGCTCTGATCAGGCCGATTGGGCCCAGTTTCGATACGCCGCGGCCTTTTGTCGACGCACCACGGTGCGACGCTTCCACTCCTTGACCTTCCAGTGACGCAATTTGCGACGATGGTCGAGTTTTTTGACGGCCCGTTCCGCGTCGTGATGATGAGCGGGTCGCCATTGCCTCCCCGGCTCGTCCGCATCGTCGGGTTCGAGCCCGTGACTCACCATGTCGGCGAGCTCGTGCAGTTCGCTCTTCACCCGGTGACGCTCGCCGTGGGCGTGGGCCCGTAGCTCGGCTCTCGGCAGCGGTACCGCTTCTTGGCTTCGATGGCGCTGGCTCATCGGACCCCCCTTGGTTCCGTTGAACTCCCCCCAAGGGAAAGGTACATCATTTTGGCCAGGTTTCAAGGGCAGATTGCCGGGCCCACCGCCCGTGGTTCGTCGATGAAGGTCGATCCCTGATCGATCAGGGCTTCTTCGAGGAGATCTGCGTCTGCAGAGCCTTGATGCGCTCCTCGAAGAAGGGCTGACGCGTACTCCACAACTGCGGCGTCAGTTCGCGTGCCACGGCGTCGGGATGCTCCGTGATCTCGGCCATGGCCTTGACGGTCTTCTTCGTCTCGATGACCAACTCGCGGGGCGCGGCGGCGGCACGGGCCGCCATGGCGTGAGCGACGCTCAGTAACTGATCGTCATCCACGCAACGATGGACGATGCCGAGGCGTTCGGCTTCGATGCCATCGACGACCTCACCAAAGACCACCGTCGCCATCGTCGTCTGCGGTCCGGCGATGCGACTCAACATCCAGGTGTGTCCGCCACCGGGATGAATGCCGATCTGCAGGAAGCGAGTGTCGAAGCGGGCACGGCGAGCCGCGAGGCGCACGTCGCATCCAAGGGCGAGGTTCATTCCCGCCCCCACGGCGGCTCCGTTCACCGCGGCGATGGTGGGCAGTTCGCTTCGTGCGATGCGCAGGAAGCCCTCGTAGATATCGCCCAGGCTCTCGGCCGTGCTGGTTCGAAGATTGCCCAAATTCGCGCCAGCGCAAAAGGCCGGCGGGGCACCGGTGACCACAATCGCTCCGATCGCTGGGTCGGACTCCACCCGATCCATGACCGCCACGATCTCGACCACCACGGGCGCGGTGAGCGTGTTGCGCTCGGCCGGATTGTTCAAGGTGATGGTGGCAACGCCATCGGCGACGTCGAGTAGGACGAGTGGAGCGGGCGAATCAGTCACCCGCTCATCCTCGCAGACGTGCTGGCCGTGCCTAGTGTTGGTCCATGTCGATCGACGAGGGCGACGGGGCTCGGCAAAAGGCCCGCAAGAGTCGCCCGGCCGCCACGGTGATACTCACCCGGCTCGCCGAGGACTCCGCCTGCGGGTTGGAGGTGCTGTTGCTACGACGCAGCAACGTCGGTGCCTTCGCCGGGATGTGGGTCTTCCCCGGCGGGCGGGTCGACGACGCCGACGAGGGCCACGACGACGTCACGCGCGCCATGTCCGCCGCCGTCCGCGAGGCCCACGAGGAGGTGTCGGCTCGAGTCGACCGAGCCGCGTTGGTGCCCTGGAGCCATTGGACCCCTCCTTTGTCGGCACCGACTCGCTTCACGACGTGGTTCTTCGTGGCGACGCACGACACTGGTGAGATCACCATCGACAACCGCGAGATCGTCGACTTCCGCTGGCTGGCTCCCGACCGAGCGCTCGCCGCCGCGCTACCGATGGCCCCGCCCACCATCGTCACACTCCACGAACTCCACGAGGCGGGCGACCACCTCTCCATCCGCCGGGGGCGATCGAATCCTCCGGCCTACGTCACCCGTCCCGGTCGTACCGGCGACGGCCAAGACGTGATGATGTGGACCGGAGACGCGGGATACGAGTCGGGTGATGCCGACCTTCCGGGATCCCGCAATCGCCTGGTGATGCTGAACGGTTTCGGCGGGACGGAATGGATCTACGTCCGCGCGTGAGCGTTCGCCGGGGCGAAACGATGACACGAGCGAGCAAGTAGCGTCATGGACGATGCTCGACCACGTGTTCACCGACGTCATCAGCGCCCTTCGCGACGCGTTCGAGCGCGCCTTCCTGGAGCGCCAAGCGTTCGAAGAGCACTTTCAGGTCGACGTGATGTTGGGCGACGTCACCTGGGAAACCAGTTACGGGCTCCCCGGCGAGGGACTTCCGCCACGCGTGGTCGCGCACGTGACCTTCGACTGGCCGTCATGGAGCCAGACCGCCTACCGACGCTGGTACGTCGACGAAAAACTCGACGAGCAACCATTCATCGAGATGGAAGTGGTCTTGCGTATTCAACGCGTCGGTGACCGACCGGATCTCGATCTTGTGCGGTCCTTTCTCCCCCGGCTCAGTCCCCTCATCGGAAACGGTCGGATGGAACGTGCCGGACTCACTGTCGAGACCACTCATCTCGACGACGAGGAATTCGTCGAACACGCGGTGGAGGCCACGTACGAGGGCCGGTACGAATTGTCGGAGGAATCGTTGGCCGACGGTGCCAGCTCGTTGCTCGACGACCATTTCGGGGCCCTCGGAGGCTGGGTGGCCGCCATGCTCGTGAAAATGGGTGACGTCAAGTACACGTTCCTTCCCGCCGACTGACATCAATCTCCGAAGAAATCCGACGAAAGCAAACGAACATGACTGCTCTCCCCATCACCGACGGCGTGGTTCTGCTGGAGGTCAGCGAACGCATCGCCACCATCACGCTCAATCGTCCGGCGGCTCGCAACGCGTTGTCCTCCGAGGTACTGAGGATGATGCCGCAAATTTTGAGACAGGTCGATGCCAGCGACGACGTCGACGTGATCATCCTCACGGGCACAGACCCGGCTTTCTGCGCCGGACTCGACCTGAAAGAGTTGGGCTCGACGGGCCAGAATCTCGGATCGGGCACCGCGGGCCGAACGAAAGCCGACAGCGTGCGCGGACCGTTCCCCAACGTGACCAAGCCCCTCATCGGTGCCGTGAACGGCGTGGCCATCACCGGTGGCCTCGAGTTGGCCTTGAATTGCGACTTCTTGGTGGCGTCGGAGCGCGCCAAGTTCGGAGACACCCACGCGCGCGTCGGCGTCATGCCCGGTTGGGGTCTCACCGTGTTGTTGCCCCAAGCCATCGGCGTGCGACGAGCGCGCGAGATGAGCATGACGGGCAACTTCATGTCGGCCGACGAGGCCCTGGCTCGCGGGCTGGTGAACCACGTGGTGCCCCACGACGACCTGATGGGGTTCACCCGCCGACTGGCCCTCGACATCGCGGGCAATGACCAGCCCGGGGTGCGCCAGATTCGTCGGACCTATGCGTCCATCCACGCCGACGCCGCGGGCTGGGAGATCGAGGCCCGCGACGGTTCCCGCTGGCGGGCAACACAGTTTTCTCCGGAAAAAGTGGCCGAACGACGCGAGGCCATTCAAGATCGCGGGCGTCACCAGTAGGCATCCGCGGATTGTGTAAGGTTTGACATTCACTTCGTCGGACACCCCGTTCGACGATTCAGGGGAGGAAAACCACATGCGTAAGAAAGCACGACTGCTGGCGGCTTCGCTGGCTGCTCTCGGCCTCTTCGCCGCGGCTTGCGGTGGCGACGACGGCGGATCAACCAGTAGCGAGGCCCCGACCGAGTCGTCCGAGGCTCCGGCAACCAGCGATCTGATCGCCGGAATCGCCTTCGACACCGGTGGCCGTGGCGACGGCACGTTCAACGACTCGGCCGCCGCCGGTGGCGAGTGCGCCGCCGAGGCAACCGGTGCAGAAGTCAAGGAACTCGAGGCGAATGTCGACGAGGACCGCAAGGCCAACCTCGAACTATTGGTCGAAGGTGGCGCCAAGGTCATCGTGGGTGTGGGCTTCATGTTCACCGATCCCATGGGTGAGGTCGCCGCGGCCAACCCCGACGTGTCGTTCGGCATCGTCGACTCGGTGGTCGAGGCTGACAACGTGTCGAGCCTGGTGTTCGCCGAGGAGCAGGGCTCGTTCCTGGTCGGAGCCGCCGCCGCGCTGAAGAGCGAGACCGGCACCATTGGTTTCATCGGTGGTCAGGAGATCGACCTCATCAAGAAGTTCGAGGCCGGTTACGCCGCGGGCGCCAAGTACGTGAACCCCGACATCGTCGTAGAAGTTGCCTACCTCGGACCCGCTGGTGACAACACCGCGTGGGGCAACGTGGACGGAGCCAAGGAAATCGCCGCCGGCTGGTACGCCGCAGGCGCCGACATCATCTACACCGCCGCTGGCGGTTCGGGTGCGGGCACCATCCAAGCGGCCATCGAGGCCGATGCGTGGGCTATCGGTGTCGACAGCGACCAATACCTCACCTCGGGTGACCCCGAGGCTCAGGAGCACATCCTCACTTCGATGCTGAAGCGCGTCGACGTGGCCGTGTGCGAGACCATCAAGGCCGTCGCCTCGGGAGATACCTCTGGCGGGATCAAGGTGTTCGATCTGAGCAATGACGGCGTCGGCTATGCCACCTCTGGTGGATGGATCGACGACATCGTCGCTGACCTCGACGAGATCAAGGCCGCGATCATCGCGGGCGAGATCGAGGTTCCGACGGCTCCCTGATCGGGAATCAGCGGGCTCGTTCCGCTACCAGCACAACGCGAGAGCCCGGGTCCACGACCCGGGCTCTCTGCTATAACTGACGGATCTCATCGAGGGGAACCATGCCGGAACATCCGCAAGCGCGCGGCGACTTCGCGGTCGAACTGCGTGGAATCACCAAAACCTTCCCCGGGGTGATCGCAAATCGCCACGTGAGTCTGGCAGTTCGTCCCGGCACCATCCACGCAATCGTCGGCGAGAACGGGGCCGGCAAGTCCACGTTGATGAAGACCTTGTACGGAATGCACCAACCCGACGAGGGGTCCATCACGGTCGACGGCGTGACCAGTGTTTTCCGGTCCCCCACCGACGCCATCGAAGCCGGAATCGGCATGGTTCACCAACACTTCATGTTGGCTGACAATCTCACCATCACCGAGAACATCATTCTGGGCAACGAGCCCGTGACGTCGCGCGGACGTATCGACTTCGTCGCCGCCAATACCCGAATCAACGCTCTCATGACGATGCTCGGCGTCGACTTCGACCTCGATGCCCCGGTGTCGAGTCTCGGTGTGGGCCAGCGCCAGCGCGTCGAGATTCTCAAGGTTCTGTTTCGAGGCGCTCGCATCCTGATCCTCGACGAACCCACGGCGGTCCTGGTGCCCCAAGAGGTCTCCGAACTCTTCGTGATCCTGAAGCGTCTGGTTCGAGAGGGCTCCACGGTCATTTTCATCTCACACAAACTCGATGAGGTGTTGGAGAATTGCGACGAGATCACCGTCATTCGCCAGGGCACCACCGTCGCGCACACGTCGCCGCGAGAAACCAGCCGACGCGGATTGGCCGAGTTGATGGTTGGTGGTGATCTTCCCGATCCCTCCGGTCGTGACACCCACATCCGCGACTCGGTGCTGCTCGACGTCGACCGTATCGATGTGGCGGGAGCAACCATCGGTTCCAAGTTGGCTCTCGATCAAGTCTCGTTGCGCGTCCGGTCCGGAGAGATCGTCGGCATCGCCGGAGTGGAGGGGAACGGCCAGTTCGAATTGTGCGAGGCGATCCTCGGTCTCATTGCGACCGATCACGGTTCGGTGTCCCTGGAGGGTCGCGACATCACTCACACGCCGACCCGCGAACGTATCAACTCGGGACTCTCGTACATCCCGTTCGACCGCCATCGCGAGGGTTTACTGCTCGATGCCCCCCTATGGGAGAACACGTTCCTCGGCCGAGAGGACGACCGCCAACTCTCGTCGGTGCTGTTCACGCGCCGGCGGGCGATCGAGGCCGACAGTCGCGCCGTCATCGAGCGTTTCGGCGTGCGCACACCGAGCGAGCAAGCGCCGGCCTTCGCCCTCTCTGGTGGGAACCAACAAAAGCTGGTGGTCGGACGAGAGATGGCCAGCGACCCCAAGATTCTGCTGGCCGCGCACCCCACGCGAGGCGTCGACGTTGGCGCCCAAGCCGCCATTTGGGAAGAGCTCCGTAACGCCCGCGACAACGGCATGGGGGTGTTGCTGATCAGCGCCGACCTCGAGGAACTCATCGGACTGAGCGACACCATCCTCGTCATGTTCGACGGTCGCATCACGGCGCACTTGGATCCGACCGAGGCCACTCCGGAGCTGCTGGGCACCTACATGACCGGTGAAGTGCAGGAAGTCGATTCGTGAATCGTCAGAGATTGCAGCGTGTGCTGGTGACGTCGGCCAGTTCGGTTCTCGCGATCATCGTGGCCCTCGTCGTCTGCGCCGTCATCCTGCTCGTCACCGGCAAGGACCCGGTGAAGGCATACTCGACGCTCTTCGGCGCGGCCAGCGAGACGAAGGTCTTGCAGGGCATGCTCAACCGCGCGACCCCTCTCATGATTTCGGCGGCGGCGGTGGCCATCGGCTTCAAGATGAATCTCTTCAACATCGGCGTCGAGGGTCAGATGCGGGTGGCGTTGTTGTCCACCGCGGTCATCGGCGGAGCCGTGGACCTACCCGCCCCGTTGCATGTCGCTTTCTGCTTCATGATCGCCATGGCCACCGGTGCCCTCTGGTCCGGAATCGCCGGTTGGCTGAAGGTGAAGCGCAACGTCAACGAAGTCATCTCGACGATCATGTTGAACTTCATCGGACTCAGTGTGGTGGCTTGGGCGTTCGACACCTTCTTCCGCCTCGACGAGGAAGGTGAATCCACGAGCCTTTTGGTGAAGACCAAGGACCTGCCGCGAAGTGCTTGGTTCCCCGATCTGGTCGATCGACGTTTGAACGGAATTCTGATCGTGGCCGTCGTCATCCTGATCCTGTTCTGGATACTGGTGTGGAAAACCAAATTCGGATTCCAGTTACGTGCGTCGGGGGCCAACGCCGGAGCGGCGCGTGCCTCCGGTGTGAATCCCAAGCGCATGATCGTGATATCCATGTTGATCTCGGGTGCACTCGCCGGTCTGGTGGGTATGCGCGCCTTGATGGGTGACGTTCACGCCTACCAGAACAATCTGGCTGAACAGCAAGGGTTCAATGGAATCGCGGTCGCTCTCCTCGGACGCAATCATCCCTTGGGCATCTTCTTCTCGGCTCTCTTGTTCGGATTCCTCGGCGAGGCCTCCGGACGTCTGCAGTTGGACGACATTCCCAAGGAGATCGTCACCATCATGACCGGCATCATCGTGCTGGCGGTGGTCATAATCAACGAGGCGGTCAAACGTTGGGACGACCGACGAATCCAGCGTCGCGCCGCAGCGATGGTCGAGGCGGCATCGTGAGTCGCATCTCGATCCTGTCCTCCTTGAGTCCGGCGCGTCGCGTGATTTTCGTGTCACTCGGCTTCGTCTTCATCCTGTCCATGGTGCGGGTCCTCACCGGGACCGACGATCTCACGAGTTCGGGCACCATCTCGTCGACGCTTCGCGTGGCCACACCGATCCTGCTGGCCGGTCTCGCTGGTTTGTGGGCCGAGCGTGCGGGCATCGTGAACATCGGCATCGAAGGCATGATGATCGTTGGCTCGTGGCTCGGTGGTTTCGGAGCCTGGAAGTGGGGTTCGTGGGCTGGTATCGGTCTCGCGCTCGTCGGCGGAGCACTGGTGGGTCTCATCCATGCGTTGGCCACGGTTCGGTTCAACGTCGATCACGTGGTGTCGGGGATCGCCGTCAACATTCTCGCCGCCGGTGCCACCGAATATCTGTCCATCATCGCCTTCAAAAACAACGGAGGAGGCGAGAGTCAGTCTCCCAACGGTAAGGGCGGATACGGGACCTTCGACTTGCCGTTCCTCAGCGGTGGTCACATCGGTGATTGGAAGAGCCCGAACATCCTCGGTTGGATCGAGAAGAAGAACGACATCCCCCTCATCCCCGACCTGGCCTCGTTCGCGCGGGGTGTCTCCAGCAACGTGTACATCCCGACAATGGTGGCACTCGCCATCGTCCCGCTGACGGCGTGGGTCCTGTGGCGAACGCGATGGGGCTTGCGACTTCGTTCCAGCGGCGAGTCACCGCGAGCCGGTGAGAGCCTCGGTGTACCAGTGGTGCGCCTGCGCTACCAGGCCATGGCCATCAGCGGCTCGCTGGCCGCATTCGGTGGCGCATACTTGTCGTGCGTTCTCACCAGCACGTATCGGCAGGGGCAAACCGGTGGCCGGGGATTCATCGGTTTGGCCACCACCATCTTCGGCAACTGGAATCCGGTCGGCGTCCTGCGCGGTGCGATCCTGTTCGGTTTCCCGACCGCGCTGAGGTTCCGTGACGCCAAGAACGTGCCCGCACTGCTGTTGGTGACCGCCGTCGTGTTGGCTCTGGTCAGCGTATTGCTGGGGTCGCGACGCAAGTCTCTGGCCGCCAGTGGCACCGCGTTCGGATCGGTATTGGCCTTGTTCACCTGGATCACCGTCGACGAGGTGCCCTCGGAATTCGTGGCTGCCACGCCGTACATCGTGACGATCATCGTGCTGGCCGGCGCTCGACAACAACTGCGTCCACCCGCGCACGCCGGGCAGTCGTATCGCCCCGGCGAGAATCACTGAGTCAGAAAAAGCCCCCCAGCTCGGCGACGGCGCGTACCTCGATGCCTCCTCGGGGCCGTTGGGTCAGGGTCACCCGAACGCCCGCCGGCGCGGCGGTGTTCATGATCTCATCGGCGATTTCGGCCGCCAATGTCTCGGCGAACACCGCCCGGTCGCGGAAGTTCCACAGATACAACTTCAAACTCTTGGATTCCACGCACCACGCGACAGGCCGATATTCGATGACCACGGTCGCGAGATCAGGCTGGCGGGTGACCGGGCACAGCGATGCCAGCTCATCGGTGGTGAAGGTCACCACCGACACGTTGGCTGGGGCCGCAAAGACCTCGACGTGCTCGATCGCCTCGCGAACCGTGGCGCCCAGAACGGTCAGGCCGTCGTGCGGGATGTCGGACGAGTTCTTTCCCATGGAGAAACAGCGTATGGGTCTTTCACCGGGTCCGCACCCACGCCACGGCCCGAAGTCCACCCCCTAGGCTTCGACCATGGGTCAGGTCCTTTCCGAGTCTCAGATCGCCGGTTACCACCGCGACGGGTTTTTGGTGATCCCCGACTTCACCGACGCCTCGGCCTGCCGAGCCGTCAAGACCCGCGCCGAGGAGATCTTGCGGGCCTTCGATCCCGAGTCCCATCGCAGTGTCTTCACCACCAACGAGCAGAGCCGTCACGCCGATCGTGAGTTCATCGAGTCGGCCAACGGCATCCACTGTTTTTTCGAGGAGGAAGCTTTCGACGAGGAGGGTCGACTTCGCCAAGCCAAGGAATTGAGTGTCAACAAGATCGGCCACGCCATGCACGACCTCGATCCCGTTTTCGCCGCCTTCACGTACACCACAAAACTCGCCGGCGTGGCCGCCGACATCGGAATACCCGATGCCTTGGCCCTGCAGAGCATGTACATCTGCAAGCAACCCCGTATCGGTGGTGAGGTCGGCTGCCATCAGGACGCGACCTTTCTCTACACCGTCCCGATCACCGTCACCGGCTTCTGGTTCGCCATCGAGGACGCCACGTTGGAAAACGGTTGCATGTGGGCGTCTCCGGGTGGTCATCGCACGTCGTTACGCAAGAAGTTCGTGCGCAACGTCGAGAACGACGGAGCCACCTTCGACGTGCTCGATCCGAATCCTCTTCCCGAGGCCCCCGGTGATCTCGTTCCCCTCGAGGTGTCGGCCGGGACCATGATCGTCCTTCACGGTCTCTTGCCGCACTGGAGCGACGTGAACCGCAGCGACAAGAGTCGCCACGCCTATTCACTGCATTGCATCGCCGCCTCGGCCGACTATCCGTCGTGGAATTGGTTGCAGCGATCAGCCGACCTCCCGTTGCGACGACTCAGCGACATGGCCCGAGCCCGATGAGCGACGTCCTGAGCCGTGCACCCAAGGTGCTGTTGCACGATCACCTCGACGGAGGTCTTCGACCCGAGACCGTGGTCGAACTGGCGGCCGAGTACGGCTACCGGGGACTACCCACCGCCGACGTGACGGATCTCTCGAGATGGTTCCACCGCGGTGCCAAGCGCAACGATCTCGTGCTGTACCTCGAGACCTTCGCCCACACCGTGGGCGTCATGCAGGACAAGGACGCCATCGAACGCGTGTCCTACGAGTGCGCCCACGATCTGGCTGCCGACGGGGTGGTGTACGCCGAGGTGCGCATGGCACCTGAGCTGTGCACCGAGAAGGGTCTCACCTTGGACGAGGTGATGGAGTCCATCATGGACGGCTTCGCCCGCGGGGCGAGCGGCACCGACTTGACCATTTACGCCATCTGCACGGCGATGCGTACGGCTCGCCGGAGTCTCGAGATCGCTGACCTCGCAGTGCGTTGGCGCGATCGTGGCGTGATCGGATTCGACATCGCCGGAGCCGAGGCCGGCCATCCTCCCACTCGGCATCTGGAAGCCTTCAACCACGTGCAGCGCGAGAACTTTCATTCCACCATCCACGCCGGAGAGGCCTTCGGCCTCCCGAGCATCTGGGAGGCCGTGCAGTTGTGCGGAGCCGAGCGCCTCGGGCACGGAGTTCGGATCGTGGACGACATCACCGGACCCGAGGGGGCCGAGCAACTCGGACGTCTGGCGGCCTTCGTGCGCGACCGACGCATCCCTCTCGAGTTGTGCCCCACCAGTAACGTCAACACCGGTGTGTGTGGCTCGATCGCCGAACATCCCATCGGATTGCTGCGCCGTCTGCGGTTCCGGGTGACCGTGAACACCGACAACCGCCTCATGAGCGACACCAGTATGACCAAGGAATTCGCCCAACTGAGCGTCGCTTTCGGTTGGGGGCTGGACGACTTCGAGTGGATGACCCTGAACGCCATGAAGAGCGCCTTCGCCCCGTTCCCTGAGCGCCTACGGATCATCAACGGCATGATCAAGCCTCGCTACGCCTTGCTACGGGCCGAACTGGCAATGGGAAGTCAGACCCGCTGATCGGCAAGACTGAGGCCATGCCCGTCGAGGTCACCGTCGTCGCCCATCCGCTCATCGCCGACTCGCTGACCCGAATACGCGACGTCTCCACGCCCAACGCTCTCTTCCGACAGGAACTCGAGCGGGTTGGAACGCTGCTGCTCGCCGAGGCCACCCGCAACCTCGCGACACACGATGTGACCGTGCAGACGCCGCTCACCACCACCAGTGGTCGCGCGCTCTCGAGCCAACCCGTCGTCGTGCCCGTGCTACGCGCCGGATTGGGCTTCGTCCACGCCGCCCAAGAGTTGATGCCCAACGCTGACGTCGGCTTCGTCGGCATCAGCCGCGATGAGAAGACCTTCGAACCAAAGCCCTACGTCAACAAGTTGCCCGAAACGTTGGCGGGGCGCACCTGCATCGTGCTCGACCCCATGTTGGCCACCGGTGGTTCGCTCGCTCACACGTGCGAACTCCTCATGGAGCGCAATCCCACCGGTCCGATCACCGTGATCTGCGCGTTGGCCGCCCCCGAGGGCATCGAGTTCCTACGTGGCACCGGGTTGAATCTGCGCATCTTCACCGCATCGATCGACGAGCGCCTGAACGAGAACGCCTTCATCGTCCCCGGTCTGGGCGACGCCGGTGATCGCCAGTTCGGCGCTCCGCACTGACCGCCCGGGCCGCCCCACTCGGGGACCCCGTCACATCGGCGGGCCGCCCCACGCGGGCGTACCGCTTGACGCGTCGCCGAATAGTCGACCCTTGGCGGCGGCAAGATCTTCGACCGTCCATTGCTTGCCGCCGGCCGTGATCGAGCCGGCGATCTCGGTGGGGCGAATGCGGTGCACCTGGTCGCCCAGAACGATGAACGTCTGAGCGCTGATGTCGGACGCCAGGTCACTGGCCAGGAAAGCCACCATCGGGCTGATGTTGGCCGGGTCGTACTTGTCGAAACCGGTCTCAGGCTTGGCGAACTTCGGATTCACCTCGGTCATCGGTGTTCGTGCCCGGGGGGCGATGCAGTTGACGGTCACGTTGTAGCGACCCAGTTCGCGGGCCAAGATCGTCGTCATCGTGATGATTCCCCCCTTGGCCGAGCCGTAGTTGCCCTGACCGGGTCCACCGAACAATCCGCTCTCGCTGGTGGTGTTGATGATCCGTCGCGCGGGCAAGCCGCCCTCGGCACCTTCCAACTCCTTGGCCTTGTTGCGCCACAGCACTGCGGCGAAATGCGCCGGGGCGAAGTGACCCTTCAGGTGCACGCTCACCACGCTGTCGAACTGTTGCTCCTCCATCGAGAAACTCATGGCGTCGCGAATGAAACCCGCGTTGTTGACCAGGATGTGCAGATCACCGAACTCGCGAACCGCGGTATCGACCAACGACTCCGCGAACGCCCAGTCGGTGACACTGCCCTTGCACGCCACGGCACGACCACCAACGGCGGTGATCTCTTCGACCACCTCGTCGGCCAGATCGGACCGATCGTTCACCACCACGCTGGCACCCTCCTTGGCCAACAACTCCGCGTGGCAACGACCCACACCCTGACCCGCTCCGGTCACGATCGCCACTTTGCCCGTCAATGCACCCATTCGCCCCGTCTCCGATTCCGACGCTTCTGATACCGTCGTGAAAACTAGTCGTCCAACGGCCAGCTCCGAAGATTCGCGCGATGGCCGTCACCGTTCGACTCGTGTGGAGGGGGTGGAGATTGGCGGAAAAGACGCGCCCCGTTGCTCTCGTCACCGGTGCCAGTCGCGGAATCGGACGTGCCATCGCCGTCTCGCTGGCGTCGTCGGGTCATGACCTGGTGATCACCGGTCGTACTCTCGTCGAGGGATCGGCCACCAATCCCGCCACCGGAAACCGACTTCCCGGCAGTCTGCAAGCCACGGCCGAGGCCGTCGAACGCGCTGGCGGACGTGCACACTGCATCCAAGCCGACGTCCTCGACCTCGACGACGTCGAGGCCTCGTTCGATCGTTGCATCGCGGCGGTGGGGGACGTCGACATCCTCGTCAACAACGCCGTGTACGTCGGACCGGGCAACGACGTCCTCTTGGCCGAGGGATCGGCCGACGACGTCATCCGACGGGTCAGTGGCAATCTCACCGCGCCCTTGCTGATGACCCGCGCGTTTCTGCGCCACGTCGTGGCGACCGGGCGAACCGATCAGGCCACGATCATCGGCATCACCAGTGATGCTGGTCAGCGCTCCCCAGACCACCCGGCGGGCCGCGGTGGTTGGTCTCTCGTCTACGCGGCCACCAAGGCCGGATTCCACCGCATCGCCGACATGGTCGTCGTCGAGCATCCGACGATCCGAGCCTTCAATGTGAATCCCGGGTTCGTCACCACTGAACGAGTTCTCGACTCCGGTGCCGGCCTCGAGTGGGTCGCTCGCCATGGGGTTCCACCCGCGGTGATCGGGCGGGCCGTGGCGATGATTGTGACCGACCCGAGCATTCCGAACGGGGGCTACATACACGCCCAGCCCTACTTGCGCCGACACCTCGGAGACGATGAATATGAGAGGGTCGTTTTACAAGCAGAGGCAGGACGTCATGGCCCTTGACACCTACGTGATCAGATCGACCAATTACGACATTCTCCTTCCCGAGCCCGAAATGGCCCCGGTCCATTACACGTTGATCTCCGTCGACGACCATCTTGTCGAACCGCCACACATGTTCGATGGCCGGCTTCCCTCGGCACTTCAGGACCGTGCCCCTCGCCTCATCGAGAACGAGCGTGGACACCAGGTCTGGAACTTCGACGACCAGATCTTCAGCCAAGTCGGCATGAACGCCGTGGCCGGGCGCAAGCCGGAACTTCGATCATTGGAGCCCGCCCGCTTCGAGGACATGCGACCCGGGTGTTGGAACATTCACGAGCGCATCAAGGACATGGACTTGATCGGCTGCTGGGCGTCGCTCAATTTTCCGTCGCAGATCACCGGTTTCGCCGGACGAGTGTTCAGCGCGTGCAGCGACCCCGAACTGGGCCTGGCCACCATGCGCGCCTGGAACGATTGGCTCTACGAAGAATGGTGGCAGCCCTATCCCGAGCGCATCATTCCGTGCGGCATCACCTGGTTGGCCCCGGGCCCCGACGGTTCGGCGCGTCTGGGTGCCGACGAGATCCGACGCAACGCCTCGCGTGGCTTCACCTCGGTCACCCTGCCCGAGCGGCCCCACAACATCGGATGTCCCAGCCTCTTCAGTGGTTGGTGGGACCCCATCATCGAAGCCTGCGTCGAAACCGACACCGTCATCTCTCTCCACGTCGGTTCCTCGGGGATGTACTCCATGCCCAGTGACGCACCGGCCCTCCAACTGGGCGCCACCCTGTTCGGACAGTTGTCGTTGACGGCGTGCGCCGAGTGGTTGTGGAGTGGATACGCCTACCGGTACCCCGATCTCAAGATCGCCATGAGCGAGGGTGGTATCGGTTGGGTGCCCATGTTGCTCGATCGCCTCGAGAACGTGGTCGATCGCAGTGGATATGGCGCGGGCTGGGATCTACGTCCGGCCGAAGTTCTGCGCCGCAACTTCTGGTTCTGCACGATCGACGACCCCTCCACCATCGACCTGCACGACGTGATCGGCGATGACCACATCATGGTCGAGGTGGATTACCCTCACGGTGACAGCACGTGGCCGAACACCCAGTCGATACTCCGTGATGCCTGGGGTCATCTCTCGCCCGCGTTGTTGCGCAAATTGTGCTGCGAGAACGCTGCCGCCCTCTACCGCCAACCGCTCCCGAAGGAAATTGTTCCATGAGCACAGTTGCCGATCTGTTGCGCGATCGACTCGGCGACGAACACGCCGGTTACGTCTTCGAGGGTCGAACTGCGTCGTGGGACGAGGTGGTACGCGAATCCGCGCGTCGCGCCGCGTATCTGCGCGAACACCTGCGACCGACGGCCAAACCCCACGTCGGAGTGCTGCTGGAGAATACCCCCGAGTACCTCTACTGGATCGGGGCTGCGGCCCTCACCGGGTCGTGCATCGTGGGAATCAATCCCACCCGTCGGGGGTCGGAGTTGGCCCGCGACGTGCGCCACACGGACTGTCAGATGATCGTCACCGACGCGGCCGGACGAGCCACCTTCGACGGCCTCGATTGTGGGGTGCCGTCGGACTCCTTCGTCGATGTGGATGTCGTTCGATCGAGTCTGCCCCCGTTCGACGCCGACCTGTTGGCCTCCAGTTCACCGGACGGCTCGTTGCCCCTCTTCTTACTCTTCACCTCCGGGTCCACGAGCGCACCCAAAGCCGTGGTGTGCTCCAACGAGCGCATGGCCTTCACCGCCGTGCGCGCCGGTGAGATCTATGGCGTCGTTCGCGACGAGGTGTGCTACAGCCCCATGCCACTTTTCCACGGCAACGCGTTGATGGCGTGTTGGGGCCCGGCATTGGCCGTGGGAGCCACGTTGGTGCTACGTCGTAAATTCTCCGCCAGCGGGTTCCTCGAGGACGTGCGCACCTACGACTGCACGTATTTCACCTACGTCGGTCGCACGATCGCCTACGTGTTGGGGCAACCACCAACCGAGAACGATCGTCGCCATCGACTGCGCCTCGGATTCGGCACCGAGGCCAGCGCGCTCGATCGTGAGCGCTTTCTCGAGCGTTTCGGTTGCGAGTTGGTCGAGGGTTACGGGTCGAGCGAGAGCGTGGTGGCCATCATCCGATCTCCCGACACACCGGCGAACGCGTTGGGTCGTGAACGGCCCGACATGGCCGGCTCCGTCATCATCGTCGATCCGGGCACCAGCGTCGAATGTCCGCGAGTCATCTTCGACGAGCACGGAGCCATCAGTAATCCCGAGTGCATCGGTGAGATCGTGAACACCGCGGGTGGTTCGTCCTTCGAGGGTTATTACAACAACCCCGAGGCATCGAGCGAGCGAGTGCGAAACGGCTGGTACTGGACCGGCGACCTCGGGTACCGCGACGCCGAGGGCTTCTTCTACTTCGCGGGACGAAGCGCGGATTGGCTGCGCGTCGACAGCGAAAATTTCGCCAGCGCCCCCGTGGAGAACATCGTCAGTCGCTTCCCCGGCGTGGTGATGGCCGCGGTCTATCCGGTGCCCGATCCGGTGACCGGCGACATGGTGATGGTGGCCATCGAGATGAACCCTGCCGTCGACTTCGATCCCGTGGCCTTCGACGCCTTCCTCGAGGCGCAACGCGATCTGGGAACGAAGTGGTCTCCGCAGTTGGTTCGGGTCACCACCGCCATGCCTTTGACCGCCAACAACAAGGTGCACAAACCGCCGTTGCGGACGGAGAAGTGGCGAACCACCGAGACCCTCTATTGGCGCGCCCGACGGGGAGAAGGCCTGCGCCCCATGACCGACGACGACAAAGCAGACCTGGAACAGGCCTTTGCCGACAACAAGCGCACCCACGTCCTCAGCGGACTCTGACGCCGATCAGGCCTTCCTGGCCGACCAGGTGCGCCAGGTCTCGATGCACTCGGGCAATTCACCTCGACCCGTCTGACTACGGGGCCAGTTGGCGTCGGCCAAACCGACGGGCGGATTGGGCATGTCGTGCCCGTACCAGAGCAAATGGCGCCGACGCACGAACAGCCACCGACCGTTCACACGCCGGTAGACGTCGTGGTACTGGATCTGATGGATGATCCACTGGCCCTCGGCATCCTCGATCTCCCCGCGACAACTCACGATCCCGGTGGCGTTGTCGTGGTCGGTCGCGTCGATGACGTGATTGCCCACCATCAGGATCACCCGACCGAGCGAGTCCATCTGACCGTCGAAACTGGCGCGCAAGGCGTCGGTTCCCGCGGTCTCCCGCGTGACCTTGACATCGGGAACGAAGAGCCGGGCCAGGTTCTCGGTGTCGCGAACGCCGAACCAAACGGCGTAACGGCTGGCCAGTTGACGGATCTCCTCACACGCCGACAACCAGGCGATGGGATCGGAATCGCGAAGCTCGTCCACGGGTCAGCGTCCCCTCGGCAACGGATGCGGATGGGCGGTGGGTTGCAACAACGCGTCGGTTCCCCCGTCGACGAACAGCACCTGACCCACCACGTACGACGCGTCGGCCGACAGCAAAAAACAGATCGCGCCGGCGATCTCGTCGGGCTTGCCCCATCGACCGATCGGGATGGGGATCAGCTCGAGCGAGTCCTTCAACTCCGGCATTTCGAGCAAGGGTCGGGTCATGCCGGTGTCGATGACGCCGGGTGCGACCGCGTTCAAACGAATACCCGATGCGATCCACGAAGCCGACTGGGAACGCACCCAGAACGCAATCGCCAACTTCCCCGCGGGGTAGGCGAGGAACGTCTGGGGGGTCGCGTGACGGGCCACCATCGTCTCCTCGTCACCGTTCAAGAGAGCGATGGCCTCCTCCACCGGGAGACCGGGGGTCATGGTGGTGCTGTTCGACGAAATCATGACCACCGCCGGATTCACCCCCTTTTCGAGACAACCGCGCAGGCCCTCGACGACGGCCAAGGTTCCGTAGAAGTTCACCCGAACCACCAACTCGTTCGAGGCCGGTGTGCTCACCCCCGCGCACGGCACCAATCCGTCGAGGACTCCCCCGCACTTCGTGGTCACCTCCTCCACGATCCGGTGTCGATCGCCGACCTTGGACAGATCACCGATCACATCGGCGTCACGAAGATCGACCCCGATCACCCGATGTCCGTCGGCCTCCAGACGCCTCTTGGTAGCCGCGCCGATCCCCGACGCCGATCCCGTGACGCAGATCGTTCTCATTTCATCCCCTCCGCCACGTGACAGTGTGTCAGATCGACGCTGACCGGCACCACCAGAATCCATCGTCGGTGACTACGGTGTTCGACGTGTCGGCAGTCGTTCGCTCCATCGTGTGTCGCGAGTTCGGCCCCCTCGACCGCCTCGTGTTGGAGGAAGCGTCGGCCGGCGATCTGTTCCCCGGTTGCGTGCGCCTCGACGTCACCGCCTGTGGCGTGAACTTCGTCGACGCCCTTTTCGTGCAAGGCAAATATCAGATCAAACCACCCGTGCCCTTCGTCCCCGGCATGGAGGTCGTCGGGCGAGTGATCGAGATCGCTCCCGACGTGGAGGGAATCTCACTCGGCCAACGTGTGTTCGCCAACGTCGGATTGGGCGGTTACTCCTCCCAAGCGATCGTGGCGGCCAAGCGTCTCGTCCGCATCCCCGGCACGCTGTCCGACGGTCAGGCGGCCACCTTCATGCAGAGCTACCTCACGGCCTGGTTCGCGTTGGTGGAACGGGCGCACGTGGAGTCGGGCCGGTGGCTGATGGTGCTGGGAGCCGGAAGCGGAGTGGGTCTGGCCGCCGTCGACGTCGGGCGCTCACTCGGTCTGCGGGTCGTCGCGGTGGCCTCCACGGACGAGAAGCGTCGACTGGCCGCCGAGCGCGGTGCCGAGGTCACGATCGACTCCACCTTGTCGGCCGACGAAATCAAGGAGACCGCCAAGCGGGTGTCGGGCGGGGCCATCGACTACCTCTACGACCCGATCGGTGGTGAGGTCGGCGAAACCTGTCTTCGCGCCCTGGGCGACGACGGTCAGTATCTGGTGATCGGATTCGTCGCAGGTATTCCCCGGTTGCCGGCGAACCAGGTCTTGTTGCGCAATCGACGAATCACCGGAGTCGACTGGGGTGGGTGGGCGGGCAAGAATCCCGATCGCAACAACGCCCTGCTGGACGACGTGCTGGCTCTCATCGCGCGCGGTGAATTGCGTCCCGTCGAACCGGTGACGTACCCCCTCGCGCAGGCTGCCGATGCACTGCGCGACCTCGAGAATCGCCGAGTGGCCGGCAAGATCGCCCTGCGCCCCTGAGGCGGGACCGGCGCGCGCATGCGGTGCGCTTTGGCGATCAGGCCAACATCTGACCGCGCCCGACCGATTCGAATCGTCGGCGGAGTTCGTCCGCGGCAGCAGCATCGAAACTCACGAAGTTCGTCTCACGACCACGACGCCACCAGATGCGCGCGGATCCCCCGCCTTCCACGTCGTGCCATCGTCGCTTCACCAAATCACGCTTGACGACCTTGTTGGTGGAGGTCATCGGAAACCCGTCGACCACTTGCACGAAGGAGGGAAGCCACTTCGGGGACAAGTCGCCCTGGGTCGACAGGAACATGGCGAACTCGTCGATGTCGAAGTTGGTGTCGGGCTTCAACTGCATGGCCACCATGACACGATCACCGATCTCGGCGTCGGGCACCCCGTACACGGCGGCGAGCAGGACGCTCGGGTGGCGCATGATGATGCGCTCGATGGGCGCTCCGGCGAAGTTCTCTCCATCGACGCGCATCCAATCGGCGCTTCGACCGGCGAAGTAAAAGAATCCCGACTCGTCACGGTACGCGAGGTCACCGGTCCAATACGCCCCGTCACGAAGACGCTCCCGATTCGCTTCCTCGTTGTTGAAGTACCCCTCGAACGTGCCTCCGCCGGCATTGACGATCTCTCCGGTGGCCTCCTCCAAGTTGAGCACCCGACCTCGATCGTCGAAGACCGCCCGCGGGCACTCGCGATTGGACCCGGGGTCACGAACGGTGATGGTGGGTTGGGCCGCCACCCCGAGGGCCCCCGCTGGCATCCCGGGGACGCGCACGATCGACGCTCCGGTCTCGGTTTGACCGTACCCGTCGATGAGCCGCACCCCGAATCGTTCGGCGAATCGAGCCAGATCGACTTCCGAACCCTCGTTGCCGAATCCGATACGCAGTTTGTGATCCCGGTCGTTCGGACTCTCGGGAGTGGCCAGGATGTAAGTGAGCGGTTTGCCTACGTAATTGAAGTACGTCGCACCATAGCGGCGGACGTCGGGCATGAACTCCGATGCCGAGAACTTGCGGCGCAGGGCAATCGTGGCCCCTGACAACACCGAGGGCGCCCAGGCGGTGAACAACGCGTTGGAGTGGAACAGTGGCATCGATATGTAGGTCACGTCCGTGGATGTCAGCTCGGTGATCATCACCATCGAACCCGACACGAAATTCAACCGTTGGTGACTGGTGATGACCGCCTTGGGCGCACCGCTGGTTCCCGACGTGAAGAGCAACAGGAACGTGGAGGACGGCTCGACCGGACATTGTGCCGAGGTGGGCAGCCTCGCCCCATCGTGTTCGGCGAGTAACAACCCGTGTTCAGTCGAGTCGACGACGAAGACCCGCCCGTTCGCGCCACCGAGATCCAATCCGTCGAGTAGGCCCGATTGGGTCGAATCGGTCACCACCACTCGACACGATGTGTGCACGATGTCGCGGGCCAGCTCAGCGCCACGGCGCGTGCTGTTGATCCCCACCACACTGGCACCGGTCACCGCGGCAGCCCCGAGCCACATGGTGAATTCGGGGGTGTTGTCGAGCATCACGCCGATGTGGGGCGACGTCCCCGTCGGCGCGGCGTCGATGACCGAGCGCCACAGCGAGGCCCGACGCGCGACCTCTCGACACCACTGTCGATACGTGATCGAGGAATCCTCGAACAGGATCGCCACGTTGTCGTCCTCGGCGCGCGCGCGAACGTGATCGGCGAAGGTGAGAGTGGCACTTTGCTCAGAGGTCACGGGCCACCTTCATGGCGCCGTGAATGGCACCCTCTATGTAGCCCACCTCGGCGGCATCACCGACCAACCTCACGTTCAGCCCCCGCGCCGACAGCTCGTCGGCGAGGGATGCGTCAGCACGAACTTCGCCGGCCACGATCACGTTGTCCGCCCCCACGTCGAACTGCTCGTCACCCACGTGGTAACGGACCGAGTCGCACGAAATCGACACCAGACGCGCTTCACGAACGAGGACGACGCCGTGCTCGCGGGCCTCGCGCACCGCCGTCCAACGACGGGGCATGGCCATCGGAAGACCAAGGTGTTGGCCCTCTTCCAACACCGTGACGTGACGTCCGCGCTCGGCCAGATACTCGGCCAGTTCGAGACCCACCAAACCGCCTCCGACGACGACCACGCGTCTGCCGATCGGCATCCACATCTTGGAAAGGCGACGGACGCGGTTCGCATCGCTCAACGCTCCCACCGCGCGACCCGCCGCCACCACCACTCGTTGGAGTGGACCCAGCGCCGCGAGATCGGCATCGGCCTCGCCGGTGATGACACCGCGCAGTGCATCACCGGTGAGCACATGGGGTAGATCCGCACCAGGAACGTCCGGACGACCGCGACGAGCACCCGTGGCCACGATCACCACATCGGGCCGCAGACTGTCGACGAGATCGACGTCGGCACGGGTGCCCAGCAAAACTTCCACACCGAGGCGCTCGACCTCGTGGGTCAACCAGTCGACGAGCATCTCATTGGCCGGCGTCGTGAGTTGGGAGAACCACAGCGTTCCACCGAGACGCCCGCCCTTTTCGATGAGAGTGACCTTGGCCCCACGAGTCGCCGCCACGCGCGCGGCCTCCATGCCACCGGGTCCGCCACCGATGACGACAACGTGCCGAGGACGATCGAACGGCGTGAGGAGCGCCACCTCCTCGTTGCACAAGGCCGGGTTGACGGCGCATTTCGGGTTGCCATCGAAGAAGTTCTGCTCGACGCACACGTAGCAGTTGATGCACGGCCTCACCGAGCGACGACGGCCGGCCCGAATCTTGTTCACCAATTCGGGATCGGCCAGGAGCTGGCGTCCCATGGAGACGAAGTCGCATTCGCCGGCGGCAATCATCTCGTCGGCCAACTCGGGCAACATGCGCCCCACGGCCACCACGGGGATGGATACGGCCTGCTTGATCGTCTTGGTGTGCTCGCGATACGCCCCCACCGCGCTGGGCAACGGCCCGTCGGTGAAGTCGGCGAAGGGATTGTGCGCGTTGGCCGAGACGTGGATGGCGTCAGCCCCCGCTCGCTCGATGAGAGCCGCCGCTTCAGCGCTCTCAGCCGCGGTCAGGCCATCCCACGGTCCGTATTCATGACCATTCAGTCGAACGAGCACCGGGTAATCCGCACCCACCTCGCGCTTCACCGCCCGCACCACCTCACAGGTGAGGCGGGCCCGGTTCTCGATCGAACCTCCCCAACGATCGTCACGCTTGTTATAGGTGCGCGACAAAAAGGTCGACAACAGATAGCCGTGGGCGGCGTGGATCTCGATGGCGTCGACGCCGGCGAACTTCACGCGTCGGGCGGCGGCGGCGAACTGATCGATCACCCAAACCAAGTCTTCCTCGTCGGCCACCTTGTAGGTGGCTTTCTTGCCTTGCGTGGCCGTGGCGAGTCGCCGCAACTCGTCCATTGGGCTGTCTCGAAGGGCCGACAGATCGGGGGTACCGTCGAGCAACGAGGGCACCAACTGCGGTCGACCCTCGGCCGTGTCCACACTGGCGGTCTTGCCGTGGTGACAGAGCTGCATGCACAGACGACCGCCGGCGGCGTGAACCGAGTCCGCCAACCGGCCGATGCCGGGAATGAAACGATCGTCGGAGAACGCCGGCTGATGGCGCGAGGTGGCACCCACGGGCCACGCCACCGCACCGGTGCCGGTGATGACCATGGCGGTTCCGCCCGCCGCTCGGGCCGTGTAGTGGGCGATCTCGCCGTCGCTGATCTCGCCGTCGACACAAAGGTTCATGTCCATGGCCGCCAGGAACACCCGATTCGACAATTCGAGTCCAGCGATGCGACCGGACGAAAGTAGGGAGTTGTACGCGCGTTCGGTCATGGAGAATCAGTCATTCGTGTTGCTGCGTTGGATGGCCCGTTCGTCGGTCCCCAGATAACTGGCGATCACGGCGGGGTTCTCGCGGATCGACTTGGGGTCGCCCTCGGCGATGACCCGTCCGGCCTCCAGGCAGTAAATGCGATCGGAGATGGACATGACCATCGGCATGTCGTGCTCGATGATCAGAATAGACGCACCGAGCTCTCGTTGGATGGTCTGGACCAGCGGTCCGAAAGCTTCGGTTTCGCGCTGGGCGACTCCGGCGGTCGGCTCGTCGAGCAGCAACAATCTCGAGTCCAGAGCGATGAGCGCCCCCAGCTCGACGACGCGACGCGTCCCGGTGGACAACTCGCCCAACAACGAGTCCGCATACCGACCGAGCCCGAGATAACTGATGATCTCGTCGGATTCGCGGCGCTTACGACGCTCGGCGATTGGTGACGGCGGCAACCCGAGGACGGAGGGAACGAACAACGAACGCTGACGCGATTCGAGAGCGACCATCACGGTCTCGCGTACGGTGAGAGAGGCGAACAGACGGGCGTTCTGAAACGCCCGCCCCTGCCCCAATCGAGCGCGACGGTGGGCCGAGAGGTTCGCGATGTCTCGTCCGTACAACTCCACCACACCCGTGGACGGCAGTAAACCTGAGACCGCGTTGAGGATGGTCGTCTTGCCGGCACCATTCGTTCCGATGAGCCCGACGATCTCGCCGGAGCGAACCTCCAGGTCGACGCCTTCGACGATGATGCGACCACCGAGTTTCACCGTCAGCCCGTCGGTACGCAAAGGCATCGCCACCGACGGCTTCTTCGCCGTGGAATTGGCCAACGAAACGACGTTGGCGCCCCTCTCACGAACCGGCGGGGTCCAGTCGGTGCGACGGGCGATCCAGGACAAGAGAACGTCGCGGAACGAGTGCAGGATCGAGATGAGACCACTCGGGAAGTAGAGCAACACGATCAACATGCCAAAACCGCTGGCGAACAACTGGACTTGGTCGGTTCCGTCGAAGAAGATCGGAACAGCGATGATCACCAACGTTCCCAAAACCGCACCGGTGATGGAGCCGATTCCGCCAACGACCGCAACCGCGACGATACGAAGGGAATCCTCGAACTCGAAAGCGAGCAGGTCGACCTTGAATTGACCGCTGCGGTCCGCCAAGGGCATGAGGGCACCAGCCAGGGCAGCCAAACCTCCCGACATGGCGAACGCCAACAACTTCGCCCGTTGGGGAGAAACCGTGAAGGCCGCCGCCGAGTTCTCGTTGTCGCGCGTGGCGATGATCGAACGTCCGATCCCGGTGCGACGTACTCGCCAAACAAGAAGAATCGCCACGACCGCGATGAGCAGACAGAAATAATACGCGCCATCGAAATCGTTTCCCTTGACGGTGAAGAAGAGGAGACGAAAGCCCTTGGCCCGGTCGACATTCAACTTTGCCGTTCCCCCGTCAGCGACCTTGTCGGCCACGATGAACCAAGAGCGGATGACCAATCCGAAACCCAGGGTGATGACCGCCAGATACAGACCCTTCACCCGCAACGCCGGGACTCCGATGACGACGGCCGCGGCCACCCCGACGGACACACCGATGAGTGACGCGGTCCAATAGGGAAGTCCGTTGGCGAAATAGATGGTGGAGTACGAGCCGAGTGCCACGAAACCGAATTGACCCAGCGACAATTGACCGCCCCAACCGGTCAAGATCGTGATGGACAGCGCCACGATCAAAAAAACGGGCACGGTGGTGAACTTCAAGATGTCGCTGGGCTTTTCGGCGATGATCGGAACCGCGAGAGCCAGGGCACCCAGGGCGACGACCCCTCCCCACGTCAGGACGCGGTACAGCGGATGGCGAGTCAATTCTTGGCGAGCGGCACGCACCTTGTTGGTGAGCTGCCATCCGCTGTCGCGCATCGACTCGCTGCGCCCGATCGTGAACAACACCACCAGCAAGATGAGGAACAGTAGAGCGACGTTGGACCCCATCGGCAGGTCTCCGCCGAGGGACCAGGACAGCAGCAAGCGGTCGACCACTCCAGCCACCACTCCGCCGACCAAGGTCCAGCCGAAGGACTTCATTCGCCCGAACATGGCCGCAACCAGGGAGAGCAGGAGCAATTTGGGACCGAGTGCATTTTGAACCGTGGCAATCGAACTCCCCTGCATTGGCGCGATGAGTAGCGCGCTGAGAGCGGCCAACAGGCCGGCCAATGCCCACGTCTTCGTCGACACTTTGCGCACGCTGATTCCGGCCAATTGCGCCGCCGACAGGTTGTCGGCCGACGCGCGTACCTGCATGCCGAAGGGACTTTTCAAGAACAACCAGCCGAGAAAGGCCATCAGCGCCGGAACCACGAGCAGGACCTGTACTTGCGGTCCCGTCACGGAGACTCCGGCAACCTCCCAGCTGCCGACGATCAACACGGGGAACGTGACACTCGATGCTTGTTCGTCAGGAATGGGAAGCCGTAATTGGAGTAACTGGATCACCTGAGTGAGCCCGAGGGTCGCCACGAACAACAACAAGCGTGGTTGAGTGAACAGACGGCGCAGAACCAGTTCCGACACCACCCCGAGCACCGTCCCGGCCAAGAGCGCCAGGGGCAATGACACTCCGAACGCCACGTCGTAGCGAATCTGGAGAACGGCCATCAGGTAACCACCGAAAGCCCCGATCTGACCGTGGGCGAAGTTGATGACCCCCGTGGCCCGGTAGATCAACAGCAATCCGAACGCCACCAGGGCGTAAACGAGACCCTGCACCAGACCGTCGAAGACGATGTCTCCGGAAAGAACCAAACCGAGCATGGCCATCACGCGCCCGCGCCCGACAAGAAGACCGCGCGCAACAAGTCACCTCGCTCGAGGAGATCCCTCGCCGGACCCTCGAACCTGACCTGACCGCGCTCCATGAAAACCGCCCGGTCGGCGATGGAAAGAGCGACGTTCACCGACTGTTCGACGATGAGCATCGTGGTTCCCTGCTCTTTCAATCGTTCCACTACACGCAACAGATCCTGCACCACCACCGGTGCCAGACCCAACGACAATTCGTCGATGCACAGCAACTCGGGCTCGAGCATGATGGCTTTGGCGAGCGCCAGCATCTGCTGCTGGCCACCGGACAACGAACCCGCACGTTGGTCGATGCGATTCTGAAGCATGGGAAACGTCTCTTCGACCAAATTCAACTTCTCCCGACGCTTGCCGACATCGGGGATCTGGCGACTCCAGATGGCCAGATTCTCGGCCACCGTCATGGACGGGAACACCGCCTCACCACCAGGAATCTGCACCAAACCCATCTGCGAACGGAATTGCGGATCGACCAACGTGACGGTGCGGCCGTTCATGCGGACCACTCCCCGATCCGGCATCACCAGTCCGGAGATCGCCCGCAAGATGGTCGATTTACCCGCCCCATTGGTGCCGAGCAGAGCGAGGACCTCGCCCCTCCGTACGTCGAAGTTGACATCGAAGAGCACCTGCAAGTTTCCGTAACTGACGTCGACGTTGCGGACCTGCAACACCGGGACGCCGTCCGGGTCTGCGCTGAGTCGGACTTGTTCCTCGCGCTGCTCTTTCAACTCGGCGACGCAAAGCGCGATGTCCCTTTTCATGTAACGACTTCCGTAAATGATGAGCAATCCCCCCAACAGAGCCGCGGGCGGAACGACGGAGGTGAGCGCCGTGCGCTCGCCGTGCGCGTCAGAGAGGGCACCGGCCAGTAAACCGCCGAAAAATCCACCCATGAGGAAGATGTACACCCCGACCATCGCGAACGCCTGTGAGCGCATTTGATACGGAATGATCGACGAGATCGCCGGACCCAATTGAGTGAAGGCCATGCCTTGGAAGGAATAGCCGACGGTGACGAGAGCAACCATCACGACCGGATTTTGAAACCGCAGTCCCACGGTGAGGAAAAGTCCGTAGAGGAGGATGAATCCACCCATCATCTTCAAAGATGTCGAGGGGTTCTTGCGGAAAATCCGGTCACCGAATCGACCAGCGAGTGGGATGCCGATGAGTGCTCCCGACCAAGTGACCGCGCCCAGCCAACCACGCTTGAACGCGTCGTAACCATACGCGTCCTCGAGCAGCAAGTTGAAAGCACTCGGCACCGCGACCAACGCGAAGCCGAGCACACCGATGCCAACCACGAGAAAGTAGAACGTACGTACTTTCTTCAGACGCTGGAATGCCGCCGACAAACGCACGGGGGGGTCGGCCGCCGGACCAGTCATCGCCGCACCCAAAACGGCCTCTTGTTCCTGCTGACCGCGCACGGGTTCCTTCAACGTCAGCGACCACAACACCGACGCGGCTGCGGGGATCATCAGCGCGAAAAAGACGACACGCCAGTCACCCGCTTCGTCACCAGCGGCCAACACAATTCCTCCGGCGAACAACGGACCGAACACCTGACCGAGCGGACGACCCAGAGCCTCGAGAGCAAAGATACGCGTTCGCACGCTCAAGGGGTATTGATCGGCGACGAGGGACGGGCCGATGGGTATGCGAGCCGAGGCCCCGAATCCGGAGCCGGCGCGAGCGACCCCCATCAAGAAAGGATTGACCACCGCACCGGTGAACCCGACGAACAGCAACCACAACCCCGACGCGCCGCTGAGAACACGAACCCGGGAGTATCGATCGGCCAGCCACGCGAACGGCAAGGTGGCCAGCACGAGAACGACACCGCCGAAACTCTGTAAGCCGAGGAGAACAGTGTCAGACACCCCCAGGGTCTCTTGGATGTCGGGGCCGAGCACCTGCATGGCAACCCGATCGAAGTCTTCGAGGATGGTGAAGATCAGCAGAACGAGGGCGACTCCGACACCGCCGGTTTTGAGACCGGCCCGCAACGATGTCCGGGCGTCACCGGCCTCCACGAACCCGCTCAGCGCCGAGGCGTCGACATCGAGGTTTGTCGCGTCGTGAGTGGGTGCCTCGACGGCGATGGATGCCACCAGGGCCGAGGCCGAACTCATCGGCGGACGGTCTTGGGGCGCGTTTTGCTGGTCTTTCATCGATCCCCCACGTCGACCATGGCTCGGTTGTTATGCCCCGACACTAGTGGTTGGCACCCATCTGACGCACCGTCAGATACCGATCCCCCACGTGCTACCGTGCTGTCGCGCCTCGCTTGCGCGGGGTTCACAATCCTGGAGGGGGAAACGATGAAGAGAAAGTCACGTATCGCGGTCACGTTGCTCGCGGGGGCTTCGCTCATCATCGCCGCCTGTGGCGGCGACGATGGTGGAGAGACCACCGAAGATCCGCCCGCATCCGAAGCACCTACGAGCGAAGCGCCGAGCACTGAGGCTCCCGTCGAGGAGCCCACGGCATCCGACATCGGCATCACCGAGACCACGATCAAACTTGGTGTGGCCGTCGCGGATCTCGAGGCCGTTCGGGCCGCGGGAATATCCATTCCGGAGACCTTGACCACCGACCACCTGTTCGACCGCTGGCAGGTCTTCATGGACGACATCAACGAGGCCGGCGGTATCAACGGGCGCACCATCGAACTGGTGCAACTGGTCTGGAATCCGCTCGATCCCTCGTCGTTCGACACCTTGTGCGCAGCCGCCACAATCGACAACGAGTTGTTCCTCGTGCTCAATGGCACCGGTTTGTCGTCGGTCGCCCGAGAGTGTTTGCTCGACGCCGGGATGCCCCTGATTTACGGCGACGTGATGACCAACGCGGAACTAGCGACCGGGTTGACCATTTCTCTGGCGCCACCGACCGAAGTGGTCGCCCAAGCGGGTGCCAAACAGTGGATCGAGACGACTGATGTCGCCGTCGGCTCCGTGGTGGGAGTGCTAGCCAACAACACCCCCGGCGGAACCGCCGCCGGAAGTGCTGCCGAGGCGACGCTGACCGCAGCGGGCTACACCGTGAAGAAGATCGAACTGAACTCGTTGTCCGGCGACACCGCTGCGATCAACGAGGAGGGCGCGTCGGCTGTCGGGGTATTCCAAGCCGAGAATGCACAGCACGTGCTTTTGGCCACCCCGTTCACGGAAAACACCGGTTTCTGGAACGCGGCAGCCCCCGCCGGATTGCCGTTCACGTTGATGGACGTGTCGTCGTCGGGTTGCTCACCGTTCGGCCTGAGCCGCGCTCCGGCTGCTGCCGTCGGAAGCTCCTGCACGACTTCGTACGACCATTCGACCGATGGAACGTCGATTCGTCCCGACACCGAGTTCGAGGCTGAGTGCCGTGCACACTTCGAGAGCAACTTCACCGAGTACTACGGCGGTCCGACCAATCCGGGCGTGCCGGCTGGTCAGCAAATCACCGACTCGACGGGTAAGGTCCTCAACTCCGATTACACCCCGCAGGAATGTTCGATCGCGAACATTTTGAAACTGGCCCTCGAAGCCGCCGGGGTCAACCCGACTCGGGCGTCCTTTTTGGAGGCCGCACGCGGACTCGGTGAGGTGCCCTTGGCTCTGATCGGTGGCGGTACCGGGCTTCTTGCTCCGGACAAGCCGTTCGCGGCCAACGCCGTCCACGTGGTGAAGGTGACGGCCGCCGCGGCCGACACCGCCCCCGATGCGAACGGTCTCTACAACGGTTGTGCGGCACCGGTGATTTGTGGTGTCGTCACCAGTGACTGGACGTCCATCACGGACTGACGCGTCACAGGACGGTTCGACAGGATCGGGTGGGCAACCGACCGAGACGACCGAACCCGACGAGTTCCAGAGGGGTCGGGTGGGAGCATTCCCCCCGGCCCCTCTTCGTCGAGGGGGTCACCGAGAGGACAACTGTCGAACGATGGCCTCGATGAGGAGCGCGCGCGAGGGCATCGCCATCACGTCCACCCATTCGTGCTCGGCGTGTGCCCCGCCCCCCACTGCTCCCAGTCCATCCAGTGTCGGCACCCCCGCCGCCGCCGTGAAATTCCCGTCCGACCCGCCGCCGACCGCCACGCCACGCAACCCGTCGATTCCGACCGACTCGGCCGCCAGGACCGCGACCGGGAACAACGTCTCCGACGCCGACATCGGCATCGGAGGGCGGTTGAAACCACCCAAAATCTCCACGCGCGCCCCCGGGTGTGTCGACACCAAACCGGCCATCGCCCGGTCGACCCGCTCCCGTTCGTCCGCATGTTCCACGCGAACGTCCACGAACACGGTGGTCAAGGCCGGCACCACGTTGTCCGCGGTCCCCGCCGACGCCACCGTCGGGGTCACCGTGGTCCCCCGATCGGGGTCGCCGAAGGTCGCGATGCGCAACACCTGCGTCGCCGCTTCGACCAACGAGTTCACGCCCTTCTCGGGCTCGAGTCCGGCATGCGACGCCCGACCGTGCACCCGCACCTCGAACGTTCCCGTTCCCTTTCGACCCGTCTTGAGGGCACCGCCATCGGCGCTCGGTTCCAGCACCAACACCGCGCCGCAGTGCCGGGCACGCTCGACGATGAGATCACGTGAATGAGCCGAGCCAACCTCTTCGTCCGCTGTGATCAGCACCTCGACCGCCGACCGATCCGACAACGCCGCCACGCCGTGGAGGGCCTGCACGATACCCGCCTTCATGTCGAACACTCCCGGCCCCGTCGCACGACCATCGGACACCGTGAACGGCCGCATCGCCAAGGCCCCCTTCGGAAAGACCGTGTCGTGGTGACCCACGATCAACACCTTCGCGTTCGACCCGCCCTTCCAGTGAACGTGCGGTCCGCCGGGACTCTCGACGATCGCCGGAGGCGCTCCGAGCAACCGGTGCATTATCGATGCCAGCGTCTCGGCGCTCGTTCTCAGGGCATCGAGATCCCTCGACGGAGACTCCACTTCCACCAGGGCACGAAGGTCGTCGAGCATCGGCTCGATCGCCGGCGCACGTACAGCAGTTTTCGACACGACAACATTGTGCCTCATCGTCACCCCCTACAGTCGGACGAATAGCCGGGAGGATTATGAAATCGATCACCAGCCGCTCGACCATCTCTGCCGTCGTGTTTCTGATCGGGGTGACGGCCTGCTCCAGCGGAAACGACGAGTCCGCGACCGAAACGGCGGACACATCGGCACCTCCGACATCGGTCGAGCTCGAACCGGTCGATTTCTCGGTGGTGCCCGGCACGCACCAGATAACCGTCACCGGAGCCGAGCCCGGCTTGGAACTGTTGATCGAATCCGTCGATGGTGCCGCCGTGGCCGAAGGTACTGTCGACGAACTGGGCTCGTTCTTGCAGCGTGATGTCGAGGCGGGTGATTATCGCGTCGTGCTGGCCGATCGCTCAGCCGCCAGCGACATCGTCACCGTCTACGACGCCAGTTACGTCCCCGACCAGTCGTTCTACGACGACCAGACCATCGAGTCGGGTTTCGGCTACATCACCGTGCGCGACGGAACCACCCTGTCGGCCACGGTGTGGCTACCCGGTGAACCCGACGCGGGTCCGTACCCCACCGTCGTGGAGTACTCCGGATATGCTCCCAGCGACCCCGGTGCTTCCACCTTCGCAGAGTTGTTCAACACGCTCGGATACGCCTACGTCGGGGTGAACATGCGGGGCACGGGTTGCTCGGGCGGTTCGTACCTCTTCTTCGAGGAGAGCCAACTTCTCGACGGCTACGACGTCATCGAAGCCGTGGCCGCCCAGTCGTGGGTGGCCAACAACAAGGTCGGCATGGTCGGCATCAGTTACCCGGGCATCAGTCAGCTCTTTGTCGCGTCCACGCAGCCGCCGAGTTTGGCGGCGATCACACCGTTGTCGGTCATCGACGACAGCTACCGAGGCACCCTGTACCCCGGCGGAATCCTGAACACGGGGTTCGCCGTCGAATGGACCGAGGCCCGCATGGAGGAATCCAAGCCTTTCGGTCAATCGTGGGCCAAGGAACGCTCGGACGAAGGCGACGAGACTTGCGCGTCGAACCAGAATCTTCGTCTGCAGAACCCCGATCTGGTGGCCGAAATCGACGCCAATCCCTTCTACTCGCCCGAGGTTGGGGACGAGATCAATCCATCGCTTCTCGTCGACAAGATCGAGGTCCCCGTGTTCCTCGCCGGAGCCTGGCAAGACGAGCAGACGGGCGGACATTTCCCCGCCTTGCTCGAGAACTTCGACTCTGCGCCGCACTTGTACGTCACGTTGCTGAATGGTCTGCACACGGAGTCCATCAGCACCGCGGTCTTCCCGCGTTACGCCGAGTTCCTCAGCCTTTACGTGGCCCGCGCCGTACCTGACCTGACGGCCGCGTCGTTGATAGCTCCGATCCTTTCCAGCAGCATCACCGGTTCCGCGGTGGGGTTGCCGCAGCAGGATCGTTTCACCGGCATGACCTTCGACGAGGCTCTCGCGATGTTCGAGTCCGAACCCAAGGTGCGCGTTCTGTTCGAAGAAGGCGCCGCCGATGGTCAGCCCGCCGGCTCACCTTTGGCGCGCTGGCAGGCCGAGTTCAGCGCCTGGCCCATCCCGCAGACCGAGTTGGTTCGTCTGAACTTGGGCGCCAACGGAACGCTTTCGACCAACGGCTCGTCGGGAAGCACGAGATACGTCGCCGACCCGACTGCCACACCGGGCACGTACTTCGACGGCTCCGGTAGCGACATTTGGCGTGCCGACGTGGCCTGGAACTGGGTCCGTAACCCCGCGGGAACGGCGGCCGAGTTCACGAGCGAACCGCTCGTCGAAGATCTCGTGATCGTCGGGCCGGGCTCGGCCGATCTTTGGATCTCGTCCGATGCCACCGACACCGACCTCGAGGTGATGATCTCGGAGATCCGACCCGACGGAACGGAAACGTTCGTACAGAGCGGCTGGTTGCGTGCCAGCCATCGGGCGCTCGACGAGGGCGTCAGCACCAAAAGCCGCCCCTCGCACACGCACCTCGAAGCCGACGCCGCGCCCTTGACCCCCGGCGAGATCACACTGGTACGCGTGGAGATCTTCCCGGTGGCTCATCCGTTCCGCGCCGGATCTCGCATTCGCGTCACGATCGATGCTCCCGGCGGCAACCATGGCGAGTGGGAATTCCGAACCATCAGCGCCGGAGAAAACGTGACGATCCACCACGATGCCGAACATCCTTCGTCGATCGTGTTCAGCACCATCACCGGACTGAACGTTCCCCGTGGCGTCGCTCCCTGCGGGGCGCTGCGCGGTCAGCCCTGTCGTTCGCTTTGATCGGGTGAGCGGAGCCATTCACTCGCCCGTCGGTGTCAGTCGGCCAGAACCTCGAGAGTGAGGATGAGGTCACCCGAGTCGTGATCCTCCAGCTCGAAAACGCCCAATTCGTCGGCGACGAACTCGAACACCACCTCGTCGCCGGTCAACTCGATGTCGTAGCCGTGGAGATGGAACTCGCGCTCTTCCTCGCTGACGATGCGGATCCGTACCGGTGAACCGACGGTGGTCGAGGCCTCCACCGGCGCGTCGGCCTCCACGTCGATCTCGATGTTGGTCGACAACGTGGGCGGCGTTCCGGTCTCGGGTTCGTCGCGCGATGCCGTACTCGTGGGGGCCATGGTGTTCTGCGGATCGGTCGGCGTTGCGACAACCTGCTCGGTGGACGGCGTCGGGGAGGTACTCGGACCACTGGAGTCCGACGAACCACATGCCCCCAAGAGGAGTCCGGCCGACAGGGCCATAGCTGACATCACCTTCGCACGATCGACTTTCATGCCCGAAGTCTGCCACGGAACTCCTGGCACTCCGTGCCCACCTAGCATCAAATCATGACGTCCCGCCACCGTCTCACTGTCGCGGACCTGGCTCGGCTGAAGGGCCAACGACAACTCACGATGTTGCGCATCTTCACCATCGACGAGGCCGCCGCGGCCGAGGAGGCCGGTATCGACATCGCATCCGCGCCACCGGAACTGGTGAGCGACCCTCGCTATCGCGAAGTCGCTCCGTCACTGTTCACCCTCACCGGGCGCTCTCATCTCGAGGCGGGTTCGACCGACGATCACCTGCGTTGGGCCGGAGCGATGCTCCTGGCCGGTGCGGACTGCATCTACTGCTCGGGGAGCATGGATCGGGTCGAACACTTGGCCAAGGAGTACATCCCGGTGGTCGGACACGTGGGCTTGGTTCCCTCGCGCGCCGGTTGGACCGGCGGGTTCAAAGCGGTGGGCAAGACCGCCGACGAAGCGTTACGGGTGTACGACGAGTGCGTCGCCCTCGAGAACGCGGGGGCCATCGCCGCCGAGATCGAGGTGGTGCCGCCCGAAGTCGCCACCGAGATCAGTCGACGGCTGAAGCGCCTCTCGTTGTGGTCGATGGGATCGGGTGCCGGATGCGACGCGCAGTACCTGTTCGCCATGGACATCCTCGGAGATTTCTCCAATCGAGAACTGTCCGGTATCGCACACGTGCCTCGTCATTCGAAGGTGTACCGCGACTTCGCCGCCGAATACGAGCGACTTCAACACGAACGTGTGGCCGCGTTCACCGAGTACCGCCTCGACGTGGAATCCGGAAACTTTCCCGCCGAGGAACACCTGGTGCCCATGAAGCCCGGTGAGTGGGAGCGCTTCGTTTCCTTCTTGCCCGATAACTGAGGTCAGTGTGGCTTGCGACCCAGAACGAGAACACTCAATCCGAACGGGAGCGACCGTCGCGCAACCAACCGCGTCTCGACCCTCGATAACGTACCCAACAGACCGAGCAATCCGCTGGCATTGTTCGATAGGTCGCTCGACTTGTTTGATCGTGGAAGCTTCGAACGGACCCAAGCGAGAGGGATGAGGAAACTAAAGGCACCGGTGGCCTTCTCCACTTCCATCCCGCTAGCGAATACCAAATCGCGCAACTCCTTCACACCGAATCGGCGGGCGCCATGGGTGACCTCGTCGTGTCCACGATGCATTCCTTTCATACCAGGTTCGACCAAGCACAGCAGCCCACCTGGTCGCAACACCCGTCCGAACTCCGCGATCGCAATCGACGGGTTCGTCACGTTCGCGTGATACAACACGGTGACACAAACCACCAGGTCCATGCTCGCGTCGGGAAGCGCGATCGATTCGACCGATCCCTCAAGAAGGGTCGCCTCGGGGTGACCCTTCGCGTACAGCTTCAATGCCATCGCCGAAATGTCCAACGCGACCACATGCCCACGTTCATCGAGCCACCCACCGGTTGCGCCGGTTCCACAACCGGCGTCAAGAATTCGCGGCGTGGACTCCGACCCACTCAGTTCCCCGGAGAGCAATCGACGCAATAGACGTCGAACAGCGTCGTACCACCAATGGCGATCCTCGACATCAGCCATCAGTCGGTATTCACCTTCTTCCACAGCCCCCCCTAATCGGCAATTGGGTTCCCCACGTCGGGGCTCTTTCGATCACCATAGAGTTGATGTTATGGGGACCGAGTCTGTCGACATGCAGAACTCGAACGCGTCGCATTCGCTGTTCGCGTTCACGTGTTACGTGCCGTTGATCGCGTGGTTCACATCGCGTCTCATTGGGTGCATTGGTCTCGTTGTGTGGCCGACCAGTTCCGGACGTTGGTTCAACACTTTCGGACTCACATACATGGATGGTGGTTGGTACCGGATCATCGTCACCTCCGGATTCCCGGATGGACCCCTGCCAGATCATGCGACCTCGTGGCCCTTCTTCCCTTTGTACCCGTGGATCGCGGACATGTTCGTCCGACTCGGCGCCCCGGTCGGTCCGTCCTTGATCGCGATCTCCTGGTTGTTCTCTCTCGTGGCGATCCTCGGCGTTTGGCAGCTGGCCTCCGAGCACTTCGGACGCGAAGTCGCCGTCGCCTCGGTGTGGGTTTTCGCATTGCTCCCCGGTGCGGTCGGGCAGGTATTGTCCTACAGCGACAGTCTTTTCGCGGCCGGTCTGGTCTGGACGCTGGTTTCGATCGATCGGATCCTCGCTCGCGTTCGGGCCGGCCTCAACGTCCCCGCTTCGCGATTCGTGGCCGTCGGACTTTGCGCTTTGGCGTCCGTCGCCAGTCGACCGAATGGCGGACTGATTCTCGTCGTGCTCGGGTTCGTGGTCTGGCGACATGCCGGTCTTCGACGCACATTTCCGTTACTCGTCGCGCCATCGGTCATATTTTTGACGGCGTGGATGATCTATTGCCATTCAAAGACCGGCGACGCACTGGTCTTCCTGACGGCTAAGGACGCCTGGCTTGAGCGAACCATCGTTGATTTTGTCCTGTATCCCCACGAGCGTCCCGCGAACCTCCTTCACGTCGCGGTTTTCGTCGTCGCGGCGACCTTGGCCCGGAAAGCCCTCACCCGGGTACCCGCTCACTGGTCGATCACCTGCCTGGTTTTCCTCGGACCATCGATGATCCTCGGGATCGAAGGACTCGCCCGGTACGTCACGATCACGGTCCCCGTTTCGATCATGGTCGGTTTTACGATCTCGCATTGGGGGGCGCCGATGCGAAACTCGTTCTTGGGTGTGTCGGCCGTGGCGATGCTCCTCCTCGCCGTCAACGTCGTGAGGTCCGCGTGGGTTCCGTGAGTCGGTTCGAGGGACGAAACGTCCTCGTCACGGGGGGACTCGGTTTCATCGGTTCCAACCTCTCCCACGCACTCGTTCACGCGGGTGCGAATGTGACCGTTCTCGATCAACTAGTCGTCCAACACGGTGGCGACCGTCGGAATCTCGCTGGACTCGACGAAGTTCGACTCGTCATCGGCGACATCGCCGATCCGATCGTCGCCGTCGAGGCCGTCATGGGAGCCGATTTCATCTTCAACGTCGCCGGCCAGGTCAGCCACCACGAGTCCATGACCGATCCGCTGCGGGACGTAAGGTTGAACGTGACGGCGCATCTCGAATTTCTGGAGACGATCAGACGGCATCGCCCCGAAGCGTGCATGGTTCACACATCGACTCGACAGGTGTACGGACTCGCCAAATACTTTCCCGTCGACGAGCGTCATCCGACCATCCCGCGCGACATCAACGGAGCCAACAAACTCGCGTGCGAGTCGTACCACCGCCTGTACGCGACGGTTCACTCGGTGAGAACCGTTTCCTTGCGACTTTCGAACATCTTCGGTCCCCGACAATGCCTCAGTAAGCCCGGTCTCGGGTTCATACCGGTTTTCCTCGCACGAGCGCTGCGGGGCGAGGTTCTGCAGGTTTTCGGTGACGGAAGCCAAACCCGTGACTGTCTGTTCGTCGACGATCTCGTGACGGCGATGCTCGAAGCCGCGCTGCGGCTCGATGACGGTCGTCTCGAGCCGGGTGACGTCGTCAACATCGGCCACGATCAGGTTCTGTCGTTGAAACTCATCGCCGAGCGGATCTGTGCCATCGCCGAAACCGGCTCCCGGGCCGAAATGGTGCCCTGGCCGCCGCATCTCGATCGCATCGACATCGGTGCTTTCCAAGGTGATTACCGCAAGGCGAAGCGTCTCCTTGATTGGGAACCCACGACCAGTTTCGAAGCGGCGGTGCAGAAGACCCTTGACTTTTACGGAGCCAACACGTGGTACCTCTGATCGATTTGTCCCGACGGTTCGCTCGTGACGCGGAAGAGTTCCACGCCGCGATAGACGACGTCCTCCGCTCCGGTACAGTCCTACTCGGTTCGAGGACCACAGACTTCGAGTCGCAATTTGCGCGTTTCGTGAGCGCACGTCACGCGGTCGCGGTTTCGAGCGGAGCGTCGGCGCTGCACCTCGTTCTCGCGGGTCTGAACGTCGGCGTTGGGGACGAGGTCATCGTTCCGGCGATGACCGCCGTGCCCACGGCCTCGGCCGTCTGTGCGGTCGGAGCGACTCCCGTCTTCGCCGACGTTGATCCGTCGACCGCGACGATCAGTACCTATGAGGTCGCGCGGGTGATGACGCCTCGAACAGCGGCCATCATCGGTGTGCACCTGTACGGCCGACCCATGAACGATGCCCGTGAACTCGCCGATTTCGGCGTCCCGTTCATCGAAGACTGCGCACAGAGCCACGGCGCGACCCGTCGACTGACCGGTGTCGCCGGGGCGTACAGCTTCTATCCGACCAAGAATCTCGGGGGAATCGGCGATGGCGGGATGATCGTGACCGACGACGCGGCTCTCGCCGAGAAGGTCCGACGTTTGAGAGTCCACGGACAAGTCGAGCAGTACCTTCATCTAGACGTCAGCCAAAATCATCGTCTGAGTGAAATCGAAGCGGCATGGCTCAGCATCCAACTTCGACGACTCGACGAAGGCAACGATCGACGACGATCCATCGCCAACCATTACCGGAAGGAACTCCCGGATCTTCGGTGGCAGTCCGATGACCCCGACCACGTGCACCATTGGGCCGTCTTCTGCACCACGCAACGCGAGGTGGTGCGCGACCGAATGCGGGAGATCGGAGTGGCGACCGGAGTTCATTACCCTTTCGCCTTGACCCAGCAGCCAGCGATGAGATCGTTCGTTACCTCGCCATGTCCGGTTGCCGAGCGCTGGGCCGCCGAGTGCATCAGTGTGCCGTGCTTTCCCGAAATGACCGATTCCGAAGTCGACATGGTCGTGCGATCCGTCAAGGCCGTCACATGACCACCCTTGACCGAGCGAATCCGGAAATCGGATCCATCTCCGCCTTCTTCCCCTGTTACAACGACGCCATGTCGATCGAGAACATGGTCGACGACGTGAGAAGCAGCCTGGTGCGCGTAGTGAACGACTTCGAGATCATCGTCGTGAACGACGGATCGCTTGACGACTCGCGTGAGGTGCTCCGGCGACTACATGAACGGGTACCGGAACTGCGGGTCATCGAACACGAGACGAATCGAGGATACGGAGGTGCGTTGATCTCCGGATTCGCGAACTCCACCAAACAGTGGATCTTTTACACCGACGGTGACGCGCAATACGACGCTACGGAGATACTGCGCTGCACGGCGGTCGCGACGGAGGACACCGACGTAGTGCAGGGATTCAAGATCGGTCGTGGAGATCCGTTTCATCGACGAGTAATCGGACGCGTGTACCACCATCTGGTAAGGGCTCTGTTTGGCTTGCCGGTCCGGGACACCGACTGCGATTTCCGTCTGATCCGACGATCCGCTATGAACCAAGTGACGTTGCAGTCGACTTCCGGGGTCATCTGCGTCGAGATGATGTATTCCTTGAAGAAGGCCGGAGCACGTTTCGCTGAAGTCGGCGTGAGTCACCATCACCGTCCACACGGTAAGTCGCAGTTCTTCCGACTTCCGGCCATCGCCCGATCGGCGGTGCAACTTGTGGCTCTGTGGTTTCGTTTGGTGCCACCACGACGAGGGCGACGACCCGCCAAATGAGGGCACCCGAGACAAAGTCGCCACCGTCGCCCAACGTGCCCGGGGTGGGGTTTGAACCCACACTCCCCGTGAGGGGAAGGGGGGTTTAAGCCCCCCGCGTCTGCCAATTCCGCCACCCGGGCCCGGGGTCAGGCTACGACTCAGGCCACCTTGGTTTGCCCGGATTCGGAATCCTGCGCCACGAAGCCCAAAGCCAACCACATCTCGGCGCGCAAGCGGTCGGCCACCGGAGGCACCAACTGATTGGCCACCACCATTCCCTCGATCATGTCGGCCACCACCGCCACCCACGGTCGACCCTTCACCCGCACCGCCACCGTGGCCCCACCGTCCCAACGGCGCAACGAGCGATCGACGCCCAAGACGCGCGGCGGACAACGGAAACCGGGCACCAACAAACCCCGCAGCCGGGCCTCGTGGGCCATGGTGCGAGCGGCATGTGCGAAGTTGACGGTGTTCGATTCCATGGGAAGAGTCATCTTGCCAATGGGGTGTGGCGAGGAACACCGAAATGCGCACCCGCCTCGGAAACAGGAGCAGACCCCCTACAGTCGGCGCCATGTCCGACGTCTACAACCCGGCCCAACAACGGGTCATCGACCTGTTGGGCCGCTCCGACGAGCGACCCCACATTCCCGATGGACTGGCCGACGAACTGCGCGCCGAGATCGAGGAGGCCCTGAAGCCCTTCCACCCGGTCCTCCCCGACGGGAAGTCCTACGAAACCCGCTTCACCCTGACCAAGCGCGGCCTGAGCGACGTGCACTCGTGCGAGAAGTACTTCGTCGACGGCACCGGACCCTTCGAATGGTCGACCACCATCGCCAAGGGCACCATCGTTCACAAGGCCGTCGAAGTGTCCATCAACCTGCGTCACCCGACGCCTCCCGCGGATCTAGTCGAAGAAGCCGTCTCACGACTAGCCAACGACACCTCGAAGGGCATCAGCGACTTCCTCACCACCCTCGACGAGTTCGGACGTGCCGAACTCATCGGCATCTGCACCGCCACCTTCACGCGCTTCACCGAGAACTTTCCCCCCATCAAGCGCACTTGGATCCCGCAGGTCGAGAGCCCCATCGCCCTGTCGCTGGCCGGTGGACGCGTTCGCATCAGCGGAAAGATCGACATCGCGCTCGGTCGCCCGCCCGACAAGGTGATTCTCGACATCAAGACCGGTGGGCGCGACCAATCGCACGCCGAGGACCTGCGCTTGTACGCCCTCATCGATCTGCTGTCCATCGGACACGCGCCGCGCAAAGTGGCCAGTTATTACATCGAAGACTCGGTGATCGAACAGGAAGACATCAACGAGGCGTCGTTGCGTTCCACCACCCGACGTCTGCGCGACGGCCTCGTGCGGGCCATCGAGTTGCGAATCGGCAAGGTCGAGCCCGTTCTGCGACCAGGGAACAAGTGCCGGTGGTGTCTGCACAACAACGATTGCCAGGCCGGTCTCGACTTCATGGCCGAGTTGGCCGAACGCGACGGTTGGTGATCAGCGAATGTGTGGCGTCATCAACGCCACCGGCAGCCCCAAGCCCACCTCGCGACGAATCGACGCGATTCGCCGTCCACTCTGAACCGCGTCGCGTGGCGAAGACACGACGTCGGGCCCCAACCACGACACCGTCTCGTCCAGATCTTCGACGACGAACACCACTCCCCACACCGACGCCGGCGTACTCACATCGACATCTGGTCGTTCGACCACCTCGAGGATGATGTCTCCGACCCGGTGGAAGCCCTGACGAACTCCGCCTCCGGCGTCGCGGACACGCTTTCGCGGCGCACCGAGGCACCGGGCGATGCCTTCGCTCGTACGATCGAGCGAACCAGTCATGATCACGATGTGATCGATGGCTGACACCCGCAGTCGATGACCAGGGTTCGCGACGGTGGCTGAGGTCGATGTCGACGGCACCAGCAACCATCGGGTGGCGATTCCGTCGACGTCGGCGGGTCCGACGGAGTCCGAGGCGAGCGTCCATCCCGTGACCGCCGACTCCGACGAGACAGAGATCTCGTCGACGAAACGAAAACCCAGTCCGGCGACGGACATAACGGCCTGGGTGGAGGAATCCTCGATGACGAAACCCAACTCGGTCCACGCTTCGAGGGGACTACCGAGCCACAGTTCGGCAACTCGGACGAATTCGGCGTGATCGGACATGCACCCGTCCGGCCAAGAGGAAGAACTCAGCCGCGACCCATGTTGGGGCGCTTGCCGTGATTCGCCTTGGAACGGCGGAGTCGGGCTTTGCGCTTCTTGGTCTTCTTCGACATAAGTTCCGAAGGCTACCGCACGATTCGCGGGAAAGGACATGCCGCCGCCACGGTCCGCGGACGATCCGCACCGCGCAGACGACGGACGAACCACCCTGCCACCAGCGCCAGAACCGCCGCCACTGGCAGGACCAGAGAAGTCGGCCCGGTGACCGCCAAGGGCCGCGCCGGATCGGCCGCGGAGAAGGGTTCGGTCATCTCCGACCCCGGTTGCTCCGCGGTGTCGGACACCACGATCACGTCGGAAGCGTCGCCAGAGGAGCACGGACCCGAGATCGGACTCTCGGCCGCGAACGACACCGCGGTGGCGCCTTCGGGCAACGCAACGGTCGCGATTCCGTCTGGTCCGGTGACCAAAACCGTCGGTGGATACTCGGCGTCGGTGCCCGAGAAGACGGCGAACACCTGGTGACCGACGAGTGGCTCGTCATCGAGATGCAGACGAGCCGTAGCCTCACGATCTTCACTCAGGGTTCCGACGATTGAGTAGGTGATACACGGCATCGACTCGGCCGAGGCGGGCGACATCTGACCGAGGAACGACAACGGCACGAGTGACAGGACGCAGGCGACGAAGACGCGATGATTCATGCAGTCGGGTGTGCGACGAAACGCCCGCACCGACACGGTTCGAGGAGGGCGCGTCGCTAGCCTTCCCCCGGTCATGGAACGTTTCGGCCTGGTCGGCCTCCCGAACGCGGGCAAGAGCTCTCTGTACAACGCGCTCACCGGAGGTGGGGCCTTGGCCGCCCCCTACGCCTTCGCCACGAAAGACCCCAACATCGGTGTGGCCAAGGTGCCCGACGATCGTCTCGACCGTTTGGGCGTGATGTCGAAATCCAAAAACATCATCCACGCCTCCGTTCAGGTGGTGGACATCGGTGGTCTGGTCGAAGGTGCGAGCAAGGGCGAAGGACTGGGCAACAAGTTCCTGGCCAACATCCGCGAGGTCGACGCCATCGTGTTGGTGCTGCGTGCCTTCGCGGACGACGACGTGCCCGGATCGAGCGACCCCCTCGACCACCTGCGCGTGGTCGAGATCGAATTGGCCCTCGCCGATCTGGAGACGGTCGAGAAACGCCTCGCGCAGGCCACCCGACAGGCCAAACTCGACAAGGGTGCGGCATCAGAACTCGAGGCTCTGCAGGCCGCGTACGAGTCGCTCAGCGAGGGTCGGCCCCTGTATCGCGCGGGCCTCAAACCCGAGTGGCGCGAGACGCTGAAGCCGTATTTCCTCCTCACCAATCGTTCGGTGCTCGCGGTCGTGAACGTGGGTGAGAACGATCTCGACGAGATCCCCGTGGTCGAGCAACGCGTGCGCGAGGAGTTCTCCTCGGCCGGCGACAACGTCGAGGTCATCGGCATGTGCGTGCAGTTGGAGGCCGAGGCCGCCACCATCGTCGATCCGGTGGAGCGTGCCGAGATGCTCGAGGGCTTCGGATTGGGCGAGGGGGCGTTGTTCCGCATGGTGCGCAGCGCGTACCACCTCCTCGGATTGCGGACGTACTTCACCACCGGCGAGAAAGAGACGAGGGCCTGGACCTTCTACGCGGGTTCCAACGCCCCCGAGTGCGCCGGTCGAATCCACACCGACTTCCAACGTGGTTTCATCAAGGCCGAAGTCATCCGCTGGGACGAGTTGCTCGATATCGGCTCGTGGACCAAGGGCAAGGACCTCGGCAAGATCCGCATGGAAGGCAAGGAATACCACCCCGTCGACGGTGACGTGATGGAGTTCCGCTTCAACGTCTGAGAGCAACGGAGGCAATCGCGTGACCGAACCGACGGCATGGTTGATGAGCGAGGGGCGTGTGATGGCCAGTGCCGTCGTCGCCGAATCATCGACCGATCGTCGCCGCGGTTTGCGTGGCCGAGGCGAATACGCCGGAGCGTTCGTCCTACCCTCCTGTCGCTGGATACACACGATCGGAATGCGCTTCGATCTCGACGTCGCCTACCTGGATTCGGAGGCTCGCGTCGTCAAGACCGTTCGCATGAGACGACACCGACTCGGGGCGCCGGTGCTCAACGCCCGCACCGTGGTCGAGGCCCAAGGAGGCTCGTTCGCCCGTTGGGGTCTGCGGGTCGGAGACGTGATCGAGATTCGCACGAACAGCAGTGACGCACGATGAGTCGACTCGTTCTCGTCGCCACCCCCATCGGGAACATGTCCGATGCCTCGCCGCGAGCGATCAAAGAGTTGACCGCGGCCGGGCTGGTGTGCTGCGAGGACACCCGACGAACCGGGGTGATGCTCAAGAACCTCGGCATCGACGCCACACTCATGCGCGTCGACGAGCACACCGAGCACGCCTCCATCCCCCGCGTCATCGACGCCCTCGACGAGGGTCGCGACGTGTGCCTGGTCACCGATGCCGGCACGCCGGGCATCAGCGATCCGGGTGAACGATTGGTACGGGCGGTGTCGCTCACGTCCCACGTCGTCACCGCCGTCCCCGGTCCCGCCGCCCTCGTGATGGCTCTCGTCATCAGCGGACTTCCCTCCGGTCGCTTCGTCTTCGACGGCTTCCTCCCCCGCGGCGGCCAGGAACGGCAACGATCCATCGCCGATCTGGCTCGTGAGCGACGAACCACGGTTCTGTACGAAGCACCACATCGGTTGAATCGAACACTCGACGACCTGTTCGTCACCCTCGGCGGCCAGCGTCGCATCGTGGTCACCCGCGAAATGACGAAGATTCACGAGGAGGTCTGGCGTGGCACCCTGGCCGACGCCGTCACCCATTTCGCCGGAATCGAACCCAAGGGCGAATTCGTTCTGGTCGTCGATGGTGCCTCCGACGAGCCAGCAGCCTCCGCCGATGACATCGATCGAATGTTGCTGGCCGAATTGGCCGCGGGCGTGAGCGTGCGTGACGCCACCAGCGTGGTGACCGAACTCACCGGAGCTTCGAAGAAAGTGGTTTACAACCGCGCTCTCGAGTTGTCCGAGAGCGACGACAACCGCACCTGAACGACGATCATCCGCGCGGGACCAGGGCCAACTGTCGACTCTGCGCCACCAGTACCCCGTTCGAGTCCCACATCTCACCGTCCTCCTCGAGCAAGCCGTTCTGCACGAATCGGGTCTCGAAGAAACACGCCACCGGCCCCGGAGCCGGAGTGGCGCGCACGTGGACCGTCAATTCGACGGTAGGCACCCAGGCCGCGGGTAAATCGATGTTGAATACCGCCGGAGGAAAGGCGTCCGACGCCAGCAGCAGGGCCGTCGAGTCGATCGGTCGATCGTCGGCGAAGGCGAACCAGCCGCGCATCGTTGCCCGTCCTGACGGTGTGCCAGATCGGAAAGCGATGTCCTCGGCTTGGCCACGGGTGGCCAGTCGCCCGTGGATGTGAGCGAAGTCGTTCACCGACGTGGCCGACATCAGGATGCATTCATCGAACTTCGCGATGCTCGGCACCGACCGTTGCATCGCCGAGGGGCCGCCGGGGCCGCCGGCCAGATCGCCGACGGTGGCCAGCACGCGGATGACCTCCTTCTCCCCTCCGACGCCGTCACGAAGGAAGAGGCTCGCGGTCACCGTGGCGAAACGACGACCCGCCCGCACCGGAACGACTTCGACACGCGCCTCTCCAGCAGGACACGGGGCGAGGTAATGCGCCGTGATCGTGACGCAATCGGGTCGTCCGGTAGCCATGGAAGTCGCGCGCCCAACGAGCGCCATCAGATATCCCCCGTTGGCGTTACCCGAAATGTCCCACCCCGGATGTACACGCGTGGCGAAGTGATGCACTCCGTCGACCACCTCGATCGGTTCCATCGTCGTGGCCACGTCGAACTCGAAGGGACGGTTCTGCACGAGGTCAACCTAGGAACGGGCGGCGTGAACAACCAATTCCTGTTCGTTAATGCCACCCGTTCCTCCGGGGGATCGTCGGTAGCCTGACGGGCGTGTCCGACCCCCGCGCTTTCTACGCGACCACTCCCATCTATTACGTCAACGCCAAACCACACCTCGGACACGCGTACACCACGATCATCGGCGACGCCCTGTGCCGGTGGCACCGACTTCTCGGAGACGACGTGCACTTCCTCACGGGCACCGACGAGCACGGTCTCAAGATCCAGCAGGCCGCCGACGCCGCCGGTATGGCCCCGCAAGCCTTCGCTGATTCCATCGCACCGCTGTTCGCCGACGCCTGGAAGCGTCTGAAGATCTCCAACAACGACTTCATTCGCACCACCGAGACGCGCCACCGCTCGGGAGTACAGAAGTTGCTCCAGGCCTGCTACGACAATGGCGACATCGAAATCGACACCTACCGAGGCCTCTACTGCGTGGCCTGCGAGGCCTACTTCACCGAAGACGATCTCGTGGGAGGCAACTGTCCGATCCACGAGAAGCCCGTCGAACAGGTCGAGGAGGAGAACTACTTCTTCCGACTCAGTCGTTACAGCGACCGCCTGCTGCAGTGGTATGCCGACCATCCCGGCGCCATCGTTCCCGACCACCGCATGAACGAGGTCATCGGCTTCATCAAGCAGGGCCTGCTCGACTTCAGTATCAGCCGCACCAGCTTCTCGTGGGGGATTCCGCTGCCGTGGAACGACGAGCACGTCACCTACGTGTGGTTCGACGCGCTCGCCAACTACATCACGGCAATCGGATACGGAACCGAGCAAGAGAAATTCGATCGCCATTGGCCGGTCGACTTCCACGTGATCGGCAAGGACATCATCCGATTCCACTGCGTGTACTGGCCCGCCATGCTCATGTCGGCCGGCCTCGAGCCTCCCAAAGGTTGGGCCGTCGGCGGATGGCTACTCGTGGGTGGCGAGAAGATGTCCAAGACCACCGGCAACGTCGTGAATCCGCTCGATCTCATCGACGACATCGGCGTCGACGGCCTCCGCTACTACGTGCTGGCCGACACCCCCTTCGGCGCCGACGGTGACTTCACGTACGAGGGACTGATCGGCCGTTACAACAGCGACCTCGCCAACAACCTGGGCAATCTGCTCAGCCGGGTGGCCACGGTGGTGGGCAAGAAGTGCACCGGAATCGGTCCGCGTCCCCGTCTCGACAGCCCTCTGGCCGAGATCGCGGCCAACGCGGTGGCCGAGACCACGGCCCGCTGGAACGAGGTGCAACCCAGTCGCGCACTCGAGGCCACCTGGCAACTCATCCGCGCCACCAACGCCCACCTGGAGAGCAACGAACCGTGGAAGGCCGAGCCCGGCAACGAAGTGGACGCCGTCATGGGCGACGCACTGGAGGCACTGCGTATCGTGGCGATACTCGCATCGCCGGCCGTTCCCGACACCGCTCAGGTGGTGTGGGAACGGATCGGAATGAGTGGTGCCGTGGCCGACCAACGACTTCCCCTCGCCGCGACGTGGGGTGGGTACCCCGGCGGGGCCTGCGTGACCAAGGGCGAGCCTCTCTTCCCCCGCCGACAACTCTGATCACCTCATGTGGACCGACACTCACTGCCACCTCGACGACGATCGCTATCGCGGAGACTCTGATCCTCGGCGCGATCTCGGAGGAACGAATGGCGTTCTGGATCGCGCCCGGGAAGTCGGAGTGTCCCGCTTCATCAACATCGGTTGTGATCGGGAGTCATCTTTGCGCGCCATCGACATCGCGAGCACCAACGACGACGTGTGGGCGAGTGTCGGACTTCACCCGCACGAAGCGGTCGAGGGCGTGGACACCATCCGAGATCTCTTCGGGTCGCCCCGAGTCGTCGCCGTCGGTGAGACCGGGTTGGACTACTTCTACGAGCACTCGTCGCGCGAGACGCAACGGGTGGCGTTCGCCCAGCAGATCGAACTCGCCCACCAACTCGACTTGCCACTGATCATCCATACTCGCGACGCTTGGGATGACACCTTCGCGGTGCTGTCCGAGGTCGGCGTACCGTCGACCGTCGTCTTCCACTGCTTCAGCGGCGGGCCCAACGAGGCCCGTCGGTGCCTCGACATCGGAGCCCATCTCAGTTTCTCCGGCATCGTCACCTTCAAGACCGCTGTCGAGATCGCCGAAGCCGCGCGCATCTGCCCACTCGACCGCGTGCTCGTGGAGACCGACAGTCCATACCTGGCCCCCGTTCCGCACCGAGGTCGCATCAACCAACCCTCGAACGTCGCCGTCGTCGGAACGTTCATCGCCGACATGCGATCGATCGCCGTCGACGAGTTCGCCCGTGTCACGACGCGCAACGCCTGCATTGCGTTCCCCACCCTGGTTTCATAGCCTCGACTGGCCGACATGATGAATCACACCGAACGCCGTCGCCTATTCGTCGCCGCCGCGATCACGATCGTCGCCATCCCGGTTCTCATGATCTCGGGGCGGTCTGACGACGAGGGTGACGACGGTGGCGTCGTCTCGACGGCGCCCACCACCAGCGAGCCCGGCCCCGCCGAACCAGCCTTCCTTCCGCCCGCCGATTCGAGCCCGGCACCCGAGATCATCACGGTGAACGTGCCCGCTCCTCCGAGCGGAACCGTCATATCGGGCATCGCCTCGTTCATTCGCTGGCCCGAGACCTTGGGTCTTCGCCCCTGCGCCACCCCCAACGCGCTCATCGGCTCCATCATCACGGTGACGAATCTGAACAACGGTCGCTCGATCGAGTGCAACAACGTCTCCATCGAGCGTCTGCCCGGCGAGGCGATCATCATCATCCACACCGACGTGTTCCTCGAACTGGCCGACCTGGTCGACGCCCCGATCCCCGTGCAGATCGCGTTCTGAAAGCAGCGATGACCCACTCGCGCGCCGAGATCACCCGACTGCTGAAAGAGCACGGTTTGTCACCGCGACGAGCCTTCGGCCAAAACTTCGTGGCCGACCCCAACACCGTGCGGCGCATCGCCCGCCTCGCCAACGTCGGCCCCTGCGATCACGTGGTCGAGATCGGCGCCGGTTTGGGTTCATTGACCCTTGCCTTGGCCGAATCGGGGGCACGCATCACCGCCATCGAGGTCGATCACGCCGTGGCGCCAGTACTTCGAGAGGTGGTGCGCGACCTGCCCAACACCTGTGTGATCGAGGCCGACGCCCGCGACGTGGATTGGAGTTCCATCGTCCCGCCCGAGACCCGAGCGGTGGTGGTGGCCAACCTGCCCTACAACGTGGCCACGCCGTTGGTGGCAGATCTGCTCGATAACGTGCCGCAACTCGAGCGCCTCGTCGTGATGGTGCAAAAGGAGGTCGCGCTTCGTCTGGCCGCGTCCGCCGGCAGTTCCGATTACGGTGCCATCAGCGTGAAGGTGGCGTATTGGGCCACCGCTCGAATCCTCGGGGACGTGCCCCCCACCGTCTTCGTTCCTCGGCCCAAGGTCGTCTCGTCGGTCATCGAGATTCGTCGTCGCGACCGACCAGCGCTCGGTTCGCACATCCGTCCCGAGGATCTCTTCCCCATCGTGCGCACCGCGTTCGGTCAGCGCCGCAAGATGCTCCGACGGTCGCTCGCGACGATGGCATCACCGGACACCTTCGTGCGGGCCGACGTGTCTCCCGAGGCGCGACCCGAGGATCTCGACCTGACGCAATGGGGTCGATTGGCCGAGGCGATCATCGGAGCGCGGCAATGACCTCCTCCACCATCATCGCACCGGCCAAACTCACCCTGTCGTTACGAGTCGTTGGTGTGCGCGAAGACGGCTATCACCTGATCGATGCCGAGATGACCACCCTCGACCTCCATGACGAGATCACGCTGACGCCCGTCGAGGCCGGCGTCGAATTGTCCTTCCGTGGACCCTTCTCCCACGACATTCCCACCGACTCCACCAATCTCATCTCCCGAGCGCTGGCGTTGGTTGGTCGCACCGCCCGGGTGAGTGTCGTCAAGAACATCCCGCCCGGGGGCGGACTCGCGGGAGGATCCGCCGACGCGGCGGCCGTGCTCCGCTGGGCCGGGTTCGACGACCTGTCGGCAGCATCACGACTGGGTGCGGACATTCCCTTCTGCATGGTGAGGGGACGGGCCCGAGTTCGCGGCATCGGCGAATGGATCGAACCCCTCGAAGAGGAACACGCCGAATACACGCTGGTGATTCCGCCTCTGTCGGTGAGCACGCCGGCCGTCTACCAGATGTGGGACCGACTCGGCGGACCCCGGAGCGCGCGTCACTCGAACCCGAACGACTTGGAGGCGGCGGCAGTCATGGTCGAGCCGGAACTGGCTCGGTGGCGTGAGCGCATTCGAGATGCCAGCGGAGCCGATCCGGTGCTGGCCGGTAGCGGAGCCACCTGGTTCCTGAAAGGACGCCACCACGGCCTGGCACGGCACCTTTCGGGGGCCACGGTCATCGAAACGACCGGATGCTGACGAAGGGGTGCTGGCGGGTAATCAGCGACGCTGGTGGCGCGTACGCCGAAGCATCTTTTTGTGCTTCTTCTTTCGCATCCGCTTGCGACGCTTTTTGATCAACGAACCCATAGGACCTCTTCCACCACAGACCCTGAACGCTAGCGAGCCCGAGGCGCCATCACCAACGGCACCGGGATTCTGGAGCCGTTTTCCGATACCGTTGCGTCGTCGTTCGACCCGAAATGGACGAGCGTCGATCCGGGGTCGTCCAATGGTAGGACAGCTGATTTTGGTTCAGAGAATAGGGGTTCGAGCCCTCTCCCCGGAGCCAAACAGCCCGTGGCGAAGGAGTCGGTTCGCGGGTCGCCGTGCTAGGACTTCGTGATGCCCGTGTACGCCGTCGTCCTCGCCGCCGGTGAAGGCACCCGAATGCGGTCGCAACGTCCCAAGCCCCTGCATCTCATCTGCGGACGCCCGATGATCATGCACGTGTTGCACACGCTCGAGAACGTGCGCCCCGATCGAGTCGTCGTCGTGGTCGGGCACGGGGCCGACAAGGTGATCTCCCGCGTCGGTTCTGATCCTCCGGCTTGGCTGAGACCCCTGTTCGCCGAGCAAACGGTACAACGAGGTACCGGCGACGCCGCGATGGTCGGACTCGACGCCCTCGACCTCGAACTCGGGCGACTGGAAGGCGGCACCGACGAACTCGACGACACCTCGACCATCATCGTGCTCCCGGGCGACACTCCGTTGTTGCTTCGCGAGACCATCGATGATCTCGTGACCGCCCACGAATCACAGGGCCACGCGGCAACGGTTCTCGTCTCCCACGTCGAGGATCCGAGCGGGTATGGCCGTGTGGTGCGCGGTCGAGACGGTCGGGTGCAGCGAATCGTCGAACAACGTGACGCCACCGACGACGAGCGGCGCATCACCGAGATCAACACCTCGATCTACGCCTTTCGTCGCGACCTCCTCGCGCCGGTCCTGCGCCATCTGTCTCCCGACAACGCCCAGGGCGAGTTGTACCTCACCGACGTCATCGCCGTCCTCGCGGGAATGGGTCATCGAGTCGGGGCTTTGGAGGCGCCGGCCCCCGAAACCCAGGGCGTGAACGACCGTTGGCAGTTGTCGTTGGCCGAACGGGAACTCCGATCGCGCACCAACCGTCATTGGCTGCTGAACGGGGTGACGATGATCGATCCGCGACAAACCTTCATCGACATCGGCGTGCGCATCGGGCGCGACGTCACCCTCTTCCCCGGGACCATGCTCCAGGGCGACACGAGCATCGGCGATGGTTGCGAGATCGGGCCGCACACCCGGCTCGTCGATTGCCGAGTGGGCCGCTCGTCGCGCGTCGAGAATTCGGTGGGGCGCCTTGCGACCATCGGCGATGACTGCCACGTGGGCCCCTTCGCTCATCTGGCCCCGGGCGCTTCGGTGGCTGACGGCCAGAGGACCGGTGCGTTCTATGATTCCGACGGAACGCCGTCGTCGTGACGGCCCCATGATCAGACTTCAGACGGGAGGGCAACGACGTGAGCCAGGTGGACAAGGTCACGACCAAGCGGATGGTTTTGTATTCCGGCCGCACCCATCTGGCTCTCGCCAACGAGGTCTCCACTTACCTCGGAGTCGATCTGGGCGAACCGAACCTCGTCGAGTTCGCCAATGGCGAAGTACGCCCACGATTCGGTGAGAGCGTCCGCGGATCCGATGTCTTCATCATGCAGAGCCATTTCGGGTGCGACGGTCGCTCCATCAACGACTCCATCATGGAACAACTGATCATGATCGACGCCGCACAACGCGCATCGGCCAAGCGCATCACGGCGGTCTGTCCTTTCTACGGATACGCCCGTCAGGACCGCAAAGCCGAGGGTCGCGAGCCCATCACGGCGCGCCTCATTGCCGATCTCTTCAAAGCCGCCGGAGCCAAGCGCATGGTGTCCATCGACCTGCACAGTGGTCAGATCCAAGGATTCTTCGACGGTCCCGTCGACCACCTCACCGCGATGCCCGTGATCGAGCAGTACATCCGCGACAACGCCAAGAACCCCGTGATCGTCTCCCCCGACGCCGGACGAATCAAGGTTGCCGAACGCATGCAACAGCACCTCGGTGAGGACCTGGGCGCCGACCTCGCCTTCGTCTACAAACGACGTCCCAAAGGCAGCACCAACGTGACTCAGCCCCTCGACGTGATCGGTGAGGTGGAGGGGCGTTTGTGCATCCTCACCGACGACATGATCGACACCGGCGGCACCATCGTGTCGGCCGCCAATCTGCTGCTCGACAAGGGTGCCAACGCGGTCTGGGCGGCGGCCACTCATGGCGTGCTGTCGGGCCCGGCTGTCGAGCGCCTGTCGAACTCCCGCATCGAGCGGGTCGTGCTCACCAACACCTTGCCACTGCCCTCCGCGGCCCGCATCGACAAGATCGAGGTGCTCTCGGTCGGACGAATCATCGCCGACGCCCTGGCCGCCGTCTTCGACGACACCAGCGTCAGTGAGATTTTCGGCGGCGAGAACCAAGCCTGAGGCCTCCCTCGTCGGGCCGGCGCAAACCTCATCGGAGTAGTGAACCGACCCCGATCACCCCTAGGCTTCCCGTGCGTTTGTGATCCCCGGGCGCCCGCCCGGCACGAAAGGTCTCGTCATGCCCACCACTCTTGTTGCCACCTCCGGCCGAATATCGGGTAGTTCACAAGCCCGTCGAATCCGTCGTGACGAGCAGATTCCCGCGGTCATCTACGGCCAGGGCATGGAGCCGGTGTCGGTCGTCGTCGACCGTCGCGAGTTGCGCTTGGCCCTGTCGGGAGCCGCCGGAACGAACACCATCCTCGACATCGAGGTCGACGGAAACGTCTATCCGGCCGTCGTCAAGGATTTGCAGCGTCATCCCGTACGGCGCACCGTCGCTCACGTCGACTTCCTGCGCATCAACATGAGCGAGGAACTCACCATCGCCGTTCCGGTGCGTCTCGTGGGCGAGGCCAAAGCCGTCGTCGCCGAGGGCGGCCTCGTGGACCCGTCGCAGGACACCATCGACATCGTCACCACACCGACCAACATGCCGAGCGAGATCTCCATCGACATCTCGGCAATGCAGCCCGGCGACGTCATCCGTCTCGGACAGATCACGTTGCCCGCGGGCACGCGCGCACTGGGCGATGCGGATCTTGCGATCGTCACCGCCATCGCTGGCTCCAAGGTCGAGGTCGCTCCGGTGGTCGCCGCCGAGGCGGCGCCGGCCGATGTCGACGCCAAGCCCAAGCCCTGAACCGACTCATGGGCCTCCTCGGCCGTTCGGGTGATTCCGCCCGCTCCCAGACCTCGGTCTTCGACGCTCTCGTCGTCGGACTCGGCAACCCCGGTTCGCCCTACGCCCGCACGCGCCACAACGTGGGCCAAGAGGTCGTCGTCGAACTGGCTCGCCGCGCCGGTGAGTCACTCAAGGCCGGTCGGGACAAGGCTCTGGTGGCTGAGATCCGCCTGGGCGCCAAGCGGGCGGTGCTGGCGTTTCCCACCACGTTCATGAACGAGAGCGGACTGGCGGTACGCAAGTTGGTCAAGCGGTACGGATTCGCCGGCCACGAGGGATTGATCGTGGTGCAGGACGAACTCGACCTCGAGCCGGGGACCGTTCGACTCAAGGTCGGTGGTGGACTCGGTGGGCACAACGGGCTGCGCTCGATCACCGATCACATGGGAACCCAGGACTACGTCCGCGTGCGCATCGGAGTCGGCAAACCGCCGCACAAGGATCGAGGTGCGGATCACGTGCTGAGGAAGGTGCCCGCTGCCGAGCGTCAGGTGCTCGACGTTGCCGTGAACGTGGCCGCCGATGCCGTCGAGTCGATTCTCGACATCGGGATCGACGCTGCCATGAACGTGTTCAACTCTCGGTGATCGACCGATGACCGTCGTCGACCCGAGCCTCCACGCCGGAGTGCTGGCCTCTCTACCGGCCGCCCTGCGCGACGACCCGGCACTCACCTCCCTGCTCGGAACCGTCGACGGTACGGTGGCCGTTCCCGAGGTCGCCCGCGCGGTGGCCATCGCCGCTCTCGCCGAACTCTCCGGACGTCGACCGATCGTCGTCGCCTGCCCCACCGGAACCCTGGCCTCGCAGTTGGCCGACGATCTTGTGGCGCTCGTTCCACCCGACGATGTCGCCCTGTTTCCGGCCTGGGAGACGTTGCCGTTCGAGCGCGTCAGCCCGTCGGTCGAGACCATGGGCCGACGACTGGAGGTGCTGTGGCGTCTGAGCAACGAAACTCGCGCACCACGCATCGTCGTAGCCAGCATGCGAGCCTTGCTGCAACAACTTGGCCCCGACACGCCCGCGGTGTCACCGGTGATCATCCGCAAGGGTGACACTCTCGACCCCGAAATGCTGCTGAGTTCGTTGGTGAAGGGGGGGTACCGACGCGAAGAACTGGTCGAGCATCGTGGCGAGGTGGCCAAGCGGGGCGCGATCATCGACGTCTTCCCCTCCACGGCCGACGTGCCCATCCGAATCGACCTGTGGGGCGACGAGGTCGATCGACTGACCACCTTCTCGGTGCACGATCAACGCAGCGACGTCGACCTCGACGAGGCGATCATCTTCCCCGCTCGCGAGTTGGTGTTGTCCGATGCGGTGCGCGCCCGCGCGCGCGGCCTCGTCGCCTCCGAGCCATGGGGACGGGAGCAATGGGAGCGACTCGCAGAAGGGGCCCTCTTCGATGGCATGGAGAGTTGGCTGCCTTGGCTCACCGAGACCGCGTTGCTTCTGAGTGACGTGTTACCCCGAGGCTCGAAGATGATCTTGCTCGAGCCCCGTCGCATGCGCGACCGCGCCATCGACCTCCTCGCCGAGGAGGCCGATCTCGCGCGAACGTTGGCGTCCACTTGGGCCAGCGACACCGACCGCGAGTTCCCCCGCCTCTACCAACAACCCGATCGCCTCCTCAGCGAAACCCGTGGTTCATGGAATCTCATTCCGGTCGCTGACGGTCCTGACGTCGCTCTCCTCGAGGCCTCGGGCTGGGGCGCCATGGCTACCGATGCCGACGGTTTGACGAACCGCATCGAGCAACTGCTCTCCGATCACTACCGCGTCGTCATCGCCGCCGACAGCGACGTCTCGGCCGCACGACTGTTCGACAGTTTCGCCAACGCCGGATTGCAATTGGATCTCTGGCCCGCGGGAGTCCGACCCGAACTCCGGGGCCACGGTGGCTCCATCGTGGTGGCCCGACTCCATCGTGGTGTCACCATTCCCTCGGCCAAGTTCGCCATCATCACCGAGGCCGACATCACCGGACGTCGAACCTCGCATCGCCGGCCACGCGCCAAACGCCGTGGGAGCAACACGGTCTTCGACGACTTGAAGCCCGGCAACTACGTCGTGCACTACATACACGGTGTCGCCCGGTACGAGGGCATGACGAAACTGACCGTCGCCGGAGTAGAACGCGACTATCTCGTGCTCGCCTACAAGGGCAGTGACAAGTTGTACCTGCCCTCCGACCAGATCGATGCCGTGCGCCACTACGTCGGTGGCGAGACCCCCACGTTGAACAAATTGGGATCGGGCGACTTTGCCCGAGCCAAAGCCAGGGTACGCAGCGCCGTCCGGGCCATCGCGCAGGAACTCGTGGTGCTCTACCAAAAGCGCGTGAACGCCCCGGGACACGCGTTCGCTTCGGACACGCCGTGGCAACACGAAATGGAGCAAGCGTTCCCCTTCGTCGAGACGCCCGACCAGAAAAAAGCCATCGAAGAAATCAAGTCCGACATGGAACGACCGTTCCCGATGGACCGACTGGTGTGTGGCGACGTCGGATTCGGAAAAACCGAGGTCGCGATTCGCGCCGCGTTCAAGGCCATTCAGGACGGCAAACAGGTGGCGGTCCTGGTGCCCACGACGTTGTTGGCATCGCAACACGGCAACACCTTCGCCGACCGATTCGCCGGCTATCCCATTCGGGTCGAGGTGCTGTCACGCTTCCTCACCAACGCCGAGGCCGCCAAGGTGGTCGCCGGACTGGCCAGCGGCGAGATCGACTGTGTGGTCGGAACCCACCGTCTGTTGTCGAAGGGGATCACCTTCAGGAATCTCGGACTACTGATCGTCGACGAGGAACAGCGCTTCGGTGTGCAGCACAAAGAGACGATGAAACATCTGAAAAATGACGTCGACGTTCTCACCCTCACCGCCACTCCCATACCGCGCACGCTCGAGATGAGCCTCGTCGGTATTCGCGATCTCAGCTTGCTGCAGACCCCACCGGCCGATCGCCAACCGATCCTCACCTTCGTCGGCCAGTACGACGAGCGGGTGGCCATCGAGTCGATCCGTCGCGAGTTGTTGCGCGAGGGCCAGGTGTTCTGGGTTCACAATCGAGTTCAGTCCATCGAGGAATGTGCGACGCGACTGCGCGAGTTGGTCCCCGAGGCCCGTATCGCCGTCGCTCACGGTCAGATGGACGAGGACGCGCTCGAACAAGAGGTGATGGACTTCTGGGAAGGAAAATTCGACGTCCTCGTGTGCACCACCATCATCGAAAGTGGCATCGACATGCCTACCGTGAACACCCTCGTCGTCGAGCGCGCCGACTTGCTCGGACTCGGCCAGATGCATCAGTTGCGCGGTCGGGTCGGACGTAGTGGTCAACGTGCGTACGCCTACTTGTTCCATCCGCGCGACAAGTCCCTCAGCGAAGAGGCGTACGAACGTCTGCGAACGATCGGCGAGTCGACCGAACTGGGGAGCGGTTTCAAGATCGCCATGCGTGACCTCGAGATTCGTGGCGCCGGGAACCTGCTCGGAGAAGCCCAAAGTGGACACATCGCCGCAGTCGGCTACGACCTCTACTGCCAAATGGTCACCGAGGCCGTGGGCGAGATGAAGGGTGAGGCGGTGCGCGAGCCGTCGGAAATTCGCCTCGACGTTCCCACCACCGCCAATCTCCCCAAGGACTACATCGCCAAGGAGGAACTGCGTCTCGAGGCCTACCGACGCCTGGCTCAGGTGACCACGCCCGCCGAGGTCGATGACATTCGCGACGAGTGGCTCGACCGTTACGGCCCTTTGCCCGCACCGGCCGAGGCCCTGCTCGACGTGGCGTTGCTGCGCGCCGAATGTCAACGGTTGGGTCTGAACGAGTTGTCGATTTCGACGTCGCAGGCCCGTATCGGACCGCTCGATCTGAAAACGAGCGAGTCGATACGCCTGAAACGCCTCAGTCGGGACGCGATCCACAAAGAAGCCGCGCGCCAACTGGTCATCCCCATTCCCCGCGCCGAGCCGCCGGCCCCTTTCCTCGTCCGCTTCCTGCGCGAGCTGGTGCCACCACCGTCGGATCAGGGACCGGTCAAGTAGTTTGACGCCGTGATCGAACTTCGTTTCCCTCGGCTCATCGCTCCGCTGGCTCTCACCCTGGTGTCCGTCGTCTCCTCGTGTTCATCGGTCAACAATGACGCCGTGCGAGTCGGCGATCGCCACCTCTCCGCGGCTGACTTCGACGACCTGATCATCGGCTACGTCGAATCCGGTGGTGCCGAGGACTCACCAAACGATGGTCCGCAGTCAGGCGACTTGGCTCGCGCCTTGCTCTCGTCCTGGATTTCCACCGCGGTCACGCTCGATCTCATCTCCGAGGCCGGCAGCGACGTGACCGCCGAGGATCTGAGCGCCAGCGAGAACTTGCTGAGTGCCCAAACGGGGTTCGCCGAAACCGATGAGAGGTTACGCAAATTCTTCATCTTGAGTGCCGCCGCTTCGGCGAAACTGGCGAGTCTCTCGACCCCCACCGAATCAGAATTGGCGAACGCCTACCAAGCAGGCGCGGCCGAATCGGGTGTCATGTGCGTGCGAGCGATCCTGGTCGCCGATCGCGAAACCATCGACTTGGCAGCGTTCCGCATCGCTGCCGGTGAATCGTTCGCCGATGTCGCCTCGGAAGTGTCGATCGATCCGACTGCGACCAACGGGGGCGAGCTTTCCGGCGTGGGAGGAAGCGCCTGCATCGATTACGAATCGGTGATCGAATCGGTGGGCGAAGAGTTCGCCACGGCCCTCGACACCGCCACGATCGGCGAGACGTCGGCTCCGTTCGAGATCCCCGGAGCGGGTTGGGCCGTCCTGCTGCCTCGCCCGTTCGATGAAGTGGCCGATGATGTCAGCCGACTGATCGGTGGGGCGGCCGCGACGGCGGCGATCGACGGGGCGTTGTCCCGAGCGTCGATTCGGGTGTCGGCCGAGTACGGCGTTTGGAGCCCCGCGACCGGCACCGTCGTCCCCGCGGGCTGATGTCGACGAGCCGTCCACCCGTGGTGGAGATCGTCGGACTCGGTCCGGCGGGTTCGCAGTACGTGTCGCAACACACCCTCCATCGCATCGCCGCCCACCGACACCGATGGTTGCGAACTGCGATCCACCCCAGCGCCCACCTGGTCGGCGACGCCTCCACTTTCGATCATCTGTACGAAGCGTCCGATTCGTTCGACGACGTCTACGCCTCCATCGTGGAGTCATTGATCGATGCGGCACACGAGCACGGCGAGATCCTCTACGCGGTTCCTGGTTCGCCCCTCGTCCTCGAGCGAACCGTTCGGGAACTGATCGTGAACCCCCGTGTCCGATGTGTGGTCAACCCGTCCATCGGCTTCCTCGAGTTGGCTTGGGCCCGTCTCGGGATCGACCCCATCGAGGAGCGCGTCACCTTGGTCGACGGACACGCCTTTGCCGAATCGGCCACGGATCTGAGCGGACCGATGCTGGTGGCTCATTGCCATGCGAACTGGGTTTTGTCGGAGATCAAGTTGGCCTGTGAGGACACCATCGATGCATCGAACGACGACTGCGAGGTGGTGCTGCTCCACCACCTCGGTTTGGCCGACGAGCGCGTCGTCATCGTTCGTTGGAGCGACTTGGATCGCACCCTCGAGGCCGATCACCTCACCTCCATCTACGTCCCGCGGCTGGCGGTTCCGGTCGGCACGGAGCTCGTTTCGTTCCACCGACTCGCTCGCACACTGCGCGAACAGTGCCCCTGGGACCGCGAGCAAACCCACCGTTCACTCATCACCTACCTGTTAGAGGAGACCCACGAGGTGGTCGACGCCATTCTCGCTCTCGATCCCGACGACCCCTCGACCGATGATCACTTGTTGGAGGAACTCGGAGATCTGCTCTACCAAATCGAATTCCATGCCGCCATCGCCGAAGAGGAAGGTCGCTTCACCATGGGTGACGTGGCCCGAGCAATCAACGACAAGTTGGTGCACCGTCATCCGCACGTGTTCGGTGGCGAGACGTCCGACGACCTCGTCGCCTCGTGGGATGCCATCAAGATGGCCGAGAGGCAGGCCAAGGGACTCGACGACGGTCCCTTCGCGGGGGTTCCGGTGTCGTCGGGATCCCTCGGCTACGCCGACGCCGTGTTGAAGAAAGCCGAAAAGGCCGGAGTTCCACTGTCACCGGACCCCACGACCGCCGCAGACCTCGAACGACTCACCGACATCGGTGAACACCTGCTGGCGGTGGTCGCCGAGTGCCGGCGACGGGGCCTGGACCCCGAGATGATCCTGAGGGAAGTGACCAACGTGCATCGCGCGAACGCCGAACAACGATTCCGCCTTTGAGGGAGAGAACCTGTTCACTCACTAGTTTGAGGGCATGACCGAGATCATCAGCATCACCGGACGCGAGGTGCTCGACTCGCGCGGCAACCCCACTGTCGAGGTGGAGGTCGAATTGGAGTCCGGTGCTCGGGGTCGAGCCATGGTTCCCTCGGGAGCCAGCACCGGCGAACACGAGGCCGTCGAACTACGCGACGGTGGTCGTCGCTATGGCGGAAAGGGTGTGCTGACCGCGGTCGGTTTCGTGAATGGTGAGATCGAGAAAGCACTGATCGGATGCGACGCACTCGAGCAGCGCCTGGTCGATACCGTGCTGAGGGATCTCGACGACACGCCGAACAAAGCCCGCCTCGGAGCCAATGCCATTCTGGGCACGAGTCTGGCCGTGGCGCACGCCGCCGCCGAGTCGCTCGATCTTCCCCTGTGGCGTTACATCGGTGGTCCCAACGCTCACGTCCTCCCGGTTCCGATGATGAACGTCATCAACGGTGGAGCGCACGCCGACAACTCGATCGATCTCCAAGAGTTCATGATCATGCCGGTGGGTGCGCCGAGCTTCCGTGAGGCGTTGCGCTGGGGCACCGAGACCTACCACCAACTCAAGAAGATCCTTCACCACAAGAACCTCAGCACCGCGGTGGGCGACGAGGGTGGCTTCGCCCCGAACCTGGCCACCAACGAAGACGCCATCGGCATCCTGATGGAGGCCATCGTCGCGGCGGGTTTCACGCCCGGCACCGACATCGCCATCGCGCTCGACCCGGCGATGAGCGAGTTGTACAAGGACGGTCGGTATCACCTCAGTGGCGAGGGCAAGGTGCTCTCCAGCGATGACCTCGTGCGGTATTGGTCGCGACTCGTGGCGACCTATCCGATCGTCTCCATCGAGGACGGCATGGCCGAGGACGACTGGAGCGGCTGGACTTCTCTCACCGCCGAGTTGGGCACCAAGGTTCAGTTGGTCGGCGACGACTTGTTCGTCACGAACGCCTCGCGCCTCGCCATGGGAATCGAACGCCGGGTGGGCAACAGCGTGCTCGTGAAGGTCAACCAGATCGGCTCGTTGACCGAGGCTCTCGAGACCGTCGGTTTGGCGACCCGCCATCGATACACGAGCGTGATGAGCCATCGCAGCGGAGAGACCGAGGACTCGACCATCGCTGATCTCGCCGTGGCCATGAACTGTGGGCAAATCAAAGCGGGCGCCCCGGCGCGCAGCGATCGGGTGGCGAAGTACAACCAACTGCTCCGCATCGAAGAGCAGTTGGGTGAGACAGCGGCGTTCCGCGGACGTGCCGCCCTGGCACCCCTCGCGTGAGCGGTTCCGCCAAAGATGACACCACCATCTGATGTCGAACCGGCAGAATGTGAGCATGGCCCGGGGCAACAAGACCAGCAGCATTCCGCGGGCCCGGGGGAAGAAGTCGTCCAAGCGCTCCCGGTTGAGCAAGGCCGTCGCCGATCGCACGCGTCCGACGCCACGCGCCGAGCGTCTGCTCCCCCGATTGCTCGGTCGCACCCTGATGCTCATCGGTGCAGTGGTGGTCGTCATCTCGTTCGGGAACTCTTTCCTCGTCCTGCCCACTACGTCCTGGCTCGGTCAACGCGAGGAAGTCGACGCCCGCACCACGGAGTTGGAGACCATCAAGCGGGCCACCGACGAACTGCAGACCGAGGTCGATCGACTGAACACCCCGGAAGGTATCGAAGATGCCGCCCGTGAGGAGTTGGGGTACGTCATGGCCGGCGAACAGCGCCGCCAGATCGTCGGAGACTCCCGCGCACCCATCGAACTCCCCACGGGATGGCCGTACGACTTGGTGACCCAGATCGTCTCGATCCGCATGAACGAGGCCGCCGCCGAGAATCCGCCGCCCGCGAACCCGGATCCGGTAACGCCGGTCACGGCTCTTCTTCCCTGACCGACGACTATCACTCGGTCCGATCGTGAGGGGGTACCCGGTCGGGGGCTACGCTCATCTCGTCGGTCCAGTTCCGACTCCCTCGTCATCCAGATTCCACGCAACCACTCCACGTAAGGGGGCCCACCATGACCGGTGGCAGCATTCTCGGCAACCGGGTTCTTCGCAAGGAAGACCCCAAATTTCTCACGTCCGGCGGCAAGTACGTCGACGACTTGCTCGATGAGCCGATGTTGCAGGGGGCGGTTCACGTCACCTACGTACGCTCCTCGGTCGCCCACGGTCGCATTTTGTCGATCGACACCAGTGACGCCGCGTCCATGCCCGGCGTGATCGCGATTTTCACCGCCGAGTCGCTCGACCTGCAGCAAGTGCCAGCCACGTTCAACCCCATGGTGACCCACACGCTTCTGGCCAGTGACAAAGTGCGTTACGTCGGTGAGCCAGTAGCCGCCGTCGTCACCGAAACCCGCGAGCAGGGGGTCGACGCCGTCGAGGCAGTGATCGTCGATATCGATCCGCTCGAGGCTCTCATCGACGTCGAAGCGGCCATGATGTCCTCGACGCTGATCTACGAAGGCGCCGGCAGCAACGTGGTGTTCGACACCACGGCGCTCGGTATCCCCGAGAACACCGGCGCGGCGTTCTTCGAGGGCTGCGAGGTGGTCGTGACGGGTCGATTCATGAACCAGCGCGTCGCCCCGTGCCCACTCGAGGTGCGCGGAGCGGCGGCGGTCTGGGACAGCGACGGTCGTCTGAATCAGTGGTTGTCCACCCAGCACGCGCAGGGCACCATCGATCCGCTGGCCGCCGCCAACGGCATCGACCGGACGGCTATCCGAGTGCGGACCCCCGACGTGGGCGGCGGATTCGGGGCCAAGATCGGCGCGTACGGCGAGGAATTGTTGCTGGGTGTCATTTCGAAAAGAGTCGGTCGTCCGGTGAAGTGGCGCGAGACCCGTAGCGAGTCGATGGTGGCTCTCGGTCACGGACGCGCCCAGTTGCAGTACGTCACCATCGGTGGCACCAAGGCCGGCAAGGTCACGCACTATCAGCTGCACGCCATCCAGGACGCCGGCGGCTTCGCCGACATGGGAACCATCCTCGCACCGTTCATGACTCGGCCGATGTCGAGTGGCGTGTACGCGATTCCCAATATCGAATGTCGCACCACGTCGGTCGTCACCAACACCACGCCGATCGTCGCCTATCGAGGCGCGGGCCGCCCCGAGGCCACCGCGGCGATCGAGCGGGCCATGGACCTGTTCGCTCTCGAGGTGGGAATGGACGCCGCCGAGGTGCGCCGTCTCAATCTCATCCCCAAGTTCATGGAGCCGCACACCACCGTGGTCGGTCAGACCTACGACGTGGGCGACTACGAGACCGCCCTCGACAAGGCTTTGGCGGCCTCCGACTACACGGCCCTACGCGCCGAGCAGGCCAAGCGTCGCGCCAGTGGTGACGTGAAGCAGATTGGTATCGGCGTGTGTGTGTACGTCGAGATCACCGGTGGCGTCGGCAACGGTGAGTCGGCCAAGGTCGAGGTCACCGACGACGGACGGGCCATCGTCTACACCGGCACCTCGCCCCACGGTCAAGGCCACGACACCGCATGGTCGATGCTCGTCCAAGAGCAGACCGGCATCCCGATGGACCGAGTCGAATTGGTCTGGGGCGACACCGACCTCGTGCCGATCGGCACCGGCACCATGGGTTCGCGTTCGTTGCAGCAAGGTGGCAACGCCGTCTTCCAGGTGGCCGGCACTCTCACCGAGAAGGCCAAGGCTGTGGCGGCCCGCTTGCTCGAGGCCAACGAGGCCGACGTCGTACTCGACAAGGGTCGTGGTGTGTTCCACGTCGCCGGCACTCCGGCCATGTCCAAGTCGTGGTCCGATCTGGCCCGGGCCGAGAAGGGCAACGGCGGCTTGATGCACGACGAGGTCATTGGTGTTCCCGGCGCCACGTTCCCTTTCGGTGCCCACGTTGCGGTCGTCGAGGTGGACACCGAGACCGGTCGAGTAAAGCATCTGCGCCAGGTGGCCTGCGACGACGCCGGCAAGGTGCTCAACCCGCTGTTGCTCGACGGTCAGATTCATGGCGGTATCGCCCAAGGCGTGGCCCAAGCCCTTCTCGAAGAGGTGCTCTACGACGCCGACGGCAACCCCACCACGTCGAACCTGGCCGACTACGGCTTCATCTCAGCGGTCGAGCTTCCGAGCGTCGAGGTGGTCCACATGGAGACCCCCACACCGTTGAATGCCATCGGTGCCAAGGGCATCGGCGAGTCGGGAACCATCGGCTCGACCCCGGCCATTCAGTCGGCCGTCGTCGATGCCGTGTCGCACCTCGGCGTGCGCCACATCGAAATGCCCTGCACCGCCGAGCGGGTGTGGCAGGCCATCAACGCCGCCGGGTGATCGACGCTGTCTGCGGTTGACGGCGAGTCTCTTCCTCTGTCGAGCCCGAATCACTTGTACCGTACGATCTCGTGACTTCGTCTCCGATCGTCGCCGCCCAACTGGTTCGTCACTTCGGCTCGGGAGACGATGTCGTCAAGGCCGTCGACGGCGTCGACCTCGAAGTGAACGCTGGCGAGATCTTCGGACTTCTGGGGCCCAATGGTGCCGGAAAGAGCACCATCGTGCGCGTGTTCACCACTCTTTTGAAACCCACCTCTGGCTCGGCGAGAGTGGCCGGCTTCGACGTGGTGAGAGACGCTGACAAGGTGCGTCGCTCCATCGGCGTGGCCTTGCAGGACGCGGCCATCGACCCATTGATGACTGGACGCGAACTGCTCAACCTTCAAGCGGTCCTCTACGGTCTTACCAAGGGTGCCGGCCGGACCCGCGGTGATGAACTGCTCGAGCGAGTTGGTCTCACCGCCGCCGCCGAACGTCGCGTGGGCACCTATTCCGGTGGCATGCGTCGCCGCCTCGACCTGGCATTGTCCCTGGTGCACGAACCGACGGTGTTGTTCCTCGACGAGCCCACCACCGGCCTCGACCCGATGAGTCGCCTCACCTTGTGGGAAGAGGTACGTCGCTTGAACAAGTCCGGCACCACCGTGCTGCTCACGACGCAATACCTCGAGGAGGCCGACCAATTGGCCGATCGCATCGCCATCGTCGATCACGGCCGCATCGTTCGCGCCGGAGTTCCCCGGGATCTCAAGGCCCAGGTTGGCTCGCCCACCTTGTTCATCGACGTCGACCAATCCCACATCGAGTCGGCCCGCTCCACCTTGGCTCGCTTCGGAGAACTGCGACCCTCGGCCGAGGGGACTCTCGGTGTCGGACTCGTCCGCGGCGCCGAGGACGTGGCCCTTGTCGTGCGAGCCCTCGATGCGGCGGGCATCAAGGTGCGCCACCTCGAGTTGAACGAACCCAGCCTCGACGACGTGTTCGCCGAGGCCACCGGACATCGACTAGAGGGCGCACAGTGAGCATCGCCACCACGGTCGCTCACAGTGCCCAACTGACCAAACGCAGCGTCCGCGGGCGTTTGCGACAGCCGGCCGCTCTCGCTCCGGCGTTCATCTTTCCGCTCTTCTTCGCCGCACTCGGCTCGGCCAGCTTCAATCGGCTGGCCCGGGATCCGTACTTCAGCGAGAACATCGCCTCGTCTTTTCTCGACTACGCGGTTGCTGGTGCCGTCGTGCAGGGCGTTCTCTTCGGTGCCACCTCGGCCGCGGGCGACCTGGCCACCGACATCGAACAGGGCTTCTTCGAGCGGTTGTTGGCTTCGCCCATCTCGAGGGTGTCGATCGTGCTCGGACGCTTGGCGGCCAGCATGGTGGTCGGAGTCTCCCAAGTGGTGGTGTTCATCTCGCTCTTCGTCGCCTTCGGTGCTCGCGTCACGAGCGGAGCGGTGGGTGTGATCGGTTTGATCGTGTCCGGTGCGCTGCTCGGACTCGCCATGGCGGGCCTCATGGCCGCCATCGCCATCAAGTCCGGAAGTCCAGAGGTGGTGCAAGGCTCGTTCCCCCTCGTCTTCGTGTTGCTCTTCCTCTCGTCGGCCTTCTTCCCCCGTCACTACATGACGGGCTGGTACCGCACGGTCGCCGACTGGAACCCCATGTCCCACATCGTCGAGGGCATGCAGGGATTCATGAATCACGAGTTGAACGTCGACCAATTCGTGAAGGCCTGGCTCGTTCCCCTGGGCATCTCGATCGTGGGCATCGCCTTCGCCCTACGCTCGCTGAACAGGCGATTGGCTGCATCGTGAGCGCCGTCGTCGAAACGCGTCGACACGACGCGAACGCCCGCTCCCTCGACGTGATTGTCGCCCTCGTTCGTCGCTCGTTGCTCCGCGTGCGACGTTTGCCCTCGGCCTTCATCCCGTCGCTCATCATGCCGGTGTTCCAGTTGGTCACGTTCAGCGGTGCCTTCGGAGCCGCGGTGCGCTTCCTCGGTATCGACCCCATGAACTGGTACATGCCCCTCAACGCCATCCAAGGTGCCAGCTTCGGTGCCCTCGGCGTCAGCTTCGGCCTGCTCAACGACATGGAGACCGGCTTCTTCGATCGCGTGTTGATGGCGCCCGCGCGCCGATCGATCATCGTGTTCGGTTCGTACGCCGCCGCCATCGCACGCAGTGTCGTGCCGGTGACCTTCGTGATCCTCGTCAGCTTTCTTGGTGGGCTGCACACCCCCGGCGGACCAGTGGCGATCGCGATGGTGATCATGGCCTCGGTGATGGTCGCCTTGAGCGCCTGCGGTCTCGCCCTGGGACTCACTTTGCGCCTGCGCAACCTGGGCGCGGCAACGCTCACACAGTTCGCCATCTTCTTCGGTATCTTCCTGTCGACCTCTCAGGTTCCCTTGTCCGAGATGAGTGGTTGGTTACAGGCCTGCGCTCGGGTGAACCCGATGACCAACATCCTCCGCTTCGCCCGTCAGGGCTTCCTCGGCGACATCACGTGGGCTCAAACGTGGGGAGGCCTCGTGGCGATGGTGGCCCTGCTGGCCGCGAGCACGATTTTCGCTCTGACGGGTCTACGTCGCTTCGAGCGCTGATCAACCCACGAGGGTCGCACCGGGCGGCAACTCGCCCAGCAACGACTCGCTCACCCAACAAGAGGTGAGATGGAGTGTCGAGCGAATGCGTACCACGCGCTTGGGCTCGCTCACCCCTCGACCGCACATGCTGAGGGCGGCCTTCACACATGATCCCTCGTCGGGCAGCACCATCGGCATACGGGCCCTTCGAACCCCGGATGGTCCGGCGGTGAAACAGTTGAGATAGGTCTTCTGCCAATCGATACGCTCGGCCACCGCGACCGGGATGAAGTCGGCCAGTCCGATTCCCAACACGTTTCCCGCCGACACCTCGGTGATCCCCAACAACACGATGGTCGCCACCCGCGGACGCGCCAGATCATCGAGTCCGTGCACCCAGTAGCGACCCGTGACGTTGGGGTCCATGGTGGTGCCCGAGACGTCTTTGCCCCCGCGCTCGATGATCAGTACGTCGATCTCGTCGAAAGGAAGCGGCGGCACTAATTCGCGGGCCCGCTCGGTCAGTCGACGCTCGATCTCTCCACCGACGTCGTCGGACGTGAGACCACTCACCTCGACCACGTTCCCGCCGGCGGACTCCAGTGACGAGACCCCACCGAGCAGACGCCCCGTGGAGCGCAGCGCCTCGATTCCATCCATCAATCGCTGACGCATCTCGACCGGGCCACACGAGTGAATCTGCGCGGCTCCGGGTTGCTTGCCGAAGCCGACCACGGCCATCTTCGTACAACCGCTCTCGATGGGTCCTTTGAAGCACGTGTGTGGCTTGATGCGATTCACCGGCAGGATGCGATCGGCCGAGGCGGCGTATTCGTCGAGATAAACAGGCATGCCCGACGAAGTGCGCGCCACCTCCACCGTGGCCATGGTGGCGCGAATCTCGGCACCCACCGATTCCTCGGTCATCCCGAGTGACGCCAACAGCTCGACCTGCCCCTCGGCCGTTCCCCCACCGTGGCTTCCCATGGCCGGCACGACGAAAGGTTCGGCGCCGAGATCACGCAGTCCCTCGATCGTTCCTCGCAACAAGTCGACGCGTTGGGAGAGACCACGACTTCCACCGCCCACCGCCACGGTCATCCCCGGTCTCACCGCCGGTCCCAAGGTGCGCGTGACGGCCGAACGCGCCGCCTCGACCACGTCGGCCACCGCCGCGGGGTTCGGGATGGCCAAACGCACCTCGCGCAACGTCGGCACCTCGAGATCACGATGGAACGGAAGATCGACACCATCGATCAACTGTTGCCATCCCGCCGAAATCCCAGACCTGCCCATGCCTCCATCGTGGCAGATCGCCTACTGTCGAGGCGTGCGCATCGTGAGCTTGTTGCCCTCGACCACCGAGATCATCTTCGACCTCGGACTGGCTGACGACCTTCTCGGGGTGACCTTCGAGTGCAACTTCCCACCGGCGGCGCGTGTCGGTCGCGAGATCGTCGTCGGCGGCATGGATACCAAACATCTCACGCCACTCGAGATCGACGAACTGGTACGTCGTCGATTGGTCGCCGGCGACGAGTTGTATCGACTCGACGAGGACGCATTGTCACGTTGCGATCCAGACCTCATCCTCAGTCAGGATCTCTGTCGCGTTTGCGCGGTGCCGAGCGGCGACGTCGACGAAGCGGTCGCCCGCTTGAAGTGCCACGCCAACGTTTTACAGATCGATCCCCAGACTCTCGACGAGGTCATCGACTCCGTGCAGACGGTCGCCGATGCCGCGGGGGTCCCCGAGCGCGGACGGCGTCTCGTCGAGTCACTGCGTGGACGACTGGCCGACCTCGCCACCTCGACCGACCGCGCTCGCGGGGACCGCGCGCGTCCCACGGTGTTCGTCCTCGAATGGGTGGATCCGCCGTATGTCGGCGGTCATTGGGTGCCCGACGTCGTGCGGGCCGCTGGCGCCGAACCGGTGTTGGCGATTCCCGGCGGGCGTTCGGTCCCCACCGATTGGGACGCCATCGTCACCATTGACCCGGATCACATCATCATCGCACCGTGCGGGTACGACCTTGCCGGGGCAATGGAACAGGCTCGAGCCATCATCGACCGACTGCCCGCGCGAGCGAGCGTCTGGGCTATCGACGCCGATGCGGTGGTGGTTCGGCCGGGGCCCCGTCTGGTGGAAGGTGCCGAGGCCATCGCCAGCGCTCTGTTCGGACCCGATGTGGCCGGACTTTCGGCACTTCCTGAGAGGGTCATCCAGCGTCTACGGTGAAGGTCTCCGATGAGTCGCGAAGTTCCTCGATCGGGCAGAATGAAGGTAGACGAGGTGGTCGACTTCGGCCGTCAAGGGGGTACATCGTGGAAATCCACGTCACTGTCAACGGAACGCAGCACGTGAGCGACGTCGAGCCGCGAACATTGTTGGTCCACTACATCCGCGAAGTCCTCGGTCTCACCGGCACCAATGTTGGCTGCGACACCTCGTCGTGTGGAGCGTGCAGCATTCACCTGGACGGTCGAGCCGCCAAGAGTTGCACCGTGTTGGCGGTTCAAGCCGACGGTTCGACCGTCACGACCATCGAGGGCATGGCCGCCGCCGACGGAACGTTGCATCCCATGCAGAAAGCCTTCATGGAGAATCACGGCCTGCAGTGCGGCTACTGCACACCCGGCATGGTCATGGCCGCGACCAGCCTGCTCGAGGACAACCCCAACCTCACCGAGGACGACATTCGTCTCGGTCTCGAAGGCAATCTGTGCCGGTGCACCGGTTATCACAACATCGTCAAGTCCGTGCTCGCCGCGGCCGGCAAGTGAGGGCCTGAGATGATTCCTGCTTCCTTCGACTACGTTCGCGCCGGATCGGCCGCCGAGGCCATCTCGCTCATTGCCGAGTACGGCGACGAGGCCAAATTCCTTGCTGGCGGACACAGCCTGTTACCCATGATGAAGTTGCGTCTGGCCCAGCCGACCGTGCTGGTCGACATCGCGCGCGTCGAGGACCTGTCCTACATCCGCGACGCCGGTGACCACATCGCCATTGGCGCTCTCACGCGCCACATGGACGTCGAGAAGTCAACGGTGCTGGCTCAGCACGTTCCGCTGTTGGCTCACGCTGCCGGGCACGTCGGTGACCCCCAAGTACGTCACCGTGGCACCATCGGGGGCAGCATCGCCCACGCCGACCCCGCATCGGATCTTCCGGCCACCACGCTCGCGCTCGGTGCCACCTACGTGGTCCAGGGACCCAACGGCACCCGCGAGATTCGAGCCGCCGACTTCTACAAGGGCTTCCTCGAGTCCGACCTGGCCGCTGATGAGATGATCACCGAGATACGAGTTCCCAAGATGAACGGGGCCGGTTGGAGTTTCCAGAAGTTCAATCGTCGCGCGCAGGACTGGGCGATCGTCGGTGTGGCGGCATGGCGAGGGTCGAACGACTCGGGAGTGGCTCTCGTGAACATGGGATCGACCCCGGTGTTGGCCTCCAGCGTCAGTAAGGCGCTGGCCGGCGGCGCATCGATCGCCGATGCCGCCGCTCTGGCGGTCACCGAGGCATCGCCGTCCAAGGACAACAACGCCAGCGTGGAGTACCGCACGCATCTGGCCAAGGTCCTCGTGCGTCGCGCACTCGAAGAGTCCTCCAAGTAAGGCGACGCACGGTGCGTCGCGCACCGGAACTCCCATGACGCTGGCGAAGGCACGTGCCGTCGCGCTCGTCTCGTACGGGGCGATCTTCGTCTGGTCGTTCCAAACCAACGGCCTTCCCGTGGCCCGTTTGGCTGTACTCGGTTGGGTCGGAGGCGCGTTCCTCGTCGGCAACATCGGCCAGCCGCTCGCCAAGCAACGACAGATGGTCGTGGACCTGGTCCTCTATGCGTCCATGTGGTTGGCGTATGACTACAGCCGAGGTGTCGCCGATTCCTTCGGTTTTCCCCTGCAGGTGGAGGCACCGCGCAACATCGATCGGGCGATGTTTCTCGGTACCGACCCGAACATCTGGATGCAGGAGAGATTCCTGGAGACCTCGGTTCGTTGGTACGACGTGCTCGGCTCTTTGGTGTACTTCACCCATTTCTTCGTGCCCGTGGCCACGTCGGTGTACCTCTGGATTCGTTTTCGCGATCGATGGCTGCGGTACATCCGACGTTTCGCCACGGTTCTTTTCGCCGGCGTTCTCACCTACGTGGTGCTGCCGACTGCTCCCCCATGGATGGCCTCGAGCACCAAGCACCCGTACCAGATCATGGAGCCCCTCTCGCGACCCACCGGCCGGGGATGGAACGAACTCGGACTGGAGACAGTGAGCAGTGTCTTGCTCAAGGGTCAGCAATGGGCCAACCCCACCGCGGCCATTCCCTCATTGCACGCCGCGTTCGCGTTGTTCGTCGTGGTTTTTTTCTGGACGCGAATGCCCAATTCGTGGTGGCGTGGGATCTCTCTGCTCTTCCCCTTCGCTATGGCTGTCACCCTCGTCTATTTCGCCGAGCACTACGTCATCGACATCGTGGCCGGGTGGCTGTTCGTTGCTGGGTCGTTCTGGTTCTGGGGACGATGGGAATCCCGTCGCTCTGTGGCGACTGTGACACCGATCCCAACCGATTCTGCGGTAGCCTGACGATCCGAAAGGGTGATTTTTGTGTCAACCAAGGGCGACTCGGAGTTCGACCCGCTGAGCCTCGAGGCGATCGCCGACGCCGACCCGTATCCATACTGGTTCGAGGACGCTGACGAACCGCTCGCGAATCCAACCCTCGTGCGAACCGAGACATGCGATCTCTGCATCGTGGGCGGTGGCTTCACCGGACTCTGGACCGCGATCATCGCCAAGGAGCGCGACCCGTCGCGCGACATCGTCTTGATCGACGCCCACGAGGTGGGTTCAGCGGCCAGCGGTCGCAACGGCGGTTTCATGGACGCCTCGCTCACCCACGGTGTCGCCAACGGTCAAGCCCGTTTCGGCGACGAACTTCCGCTGCTCGAGGAACTGGGTCTCGAGAACCTCAACGAGATCGAGGCCGCCATCAAGCGCTACGGCATCGACTGTGACTACGAACGTACCGGCGTCATCGACGTGGCCTACGAGAGCCATGCCCCCGGTTACCTCGACGAATTGCGGGACGACTTCCAGCAGTTGCGATCGCTGGGCCAGAAGGTCTCGTGGCTCGACGCCGAACAGATGCGAGCCGAGGTGAATTCGCCCACCTACACCGGTGGGCTCTGGAGCCACGACCGAGCCGCCATAGTCGATCCGGCTCGATTGGGCTGGGGACTGAAGGCTGCCGCCGAATCACTGGGTGTGCGCATTTACGAGGACACCAAGGCAACTTCCATCGAGCGTGACGGTGTGGGTGTCGTGATTGAGACGCCATTGGGACGTGTTCGCTCGTGCAAGGTGGCGCTGGCCACCAACGCGTTCAAACCACTCCTACGACGATTGAACAATTACATCATCCCGGTGTACGACTACTGCATGGTCACCGAGCCTCTCACCGACGAGCAGTTGGCGCGGATCGGCTGGAGGAATCGTCAAGGGCTAAGCGACGTTCCGAATCAGTTCCACTACTACCGGCTCACTGGAGACAACCGCATTCTCTGGGGCGGTTACGACGCCATCTACTACTTCCGAGGAAAGATGAACTCCGAGCTCGAGAGTCGACCCGAGAGTTGGGCCCGGCTGAGCACCCACTTCTTCCGTACCTTCCCGCAACTCGACGACGTCAAGTTCTCACACTTGTGGGGCGGGGCCATCGACACCTGTTCGAGATTCTGTGTCTTTTGGGGCCAAGCCATGAACGATCGGGTGGGGTATGCGTTGGGTTACACCGGACTCGGCGTCGGGTCATCACGATTCGGAGCCGAGGTGATGCTCGACCTCATCGACGGCCGACGCTCGCGCGCCACCGAAACCCGCTTCGTCAAGGAAAAGCCCATTCCCTTCCCGCCCGAACCGTTCAAGTACATGGGGGTTCAAGCCACACGCTGGAGTCTCGATCGCGAGGACAGAACCGGCAAGCGCAACCTGTGGCTGAAGACGTTGGACCGCTTGGGACTCGGCTTCGACACCTGATCGTCTCCCCGATGGGACATCACTTGCTGTCGCGTCAGGAACCGACCCCGGTTGCCGTCAGAGTCGTTCGATGATGGTGACGTTGGCCTGACCGCCACCCTCGCACATCGTCTGCAGACCGTAACGACCACCAGTGCGCTCGAGTTCGTGCAGCAGCGTGGTCATCAACCGGGCACCGGTGGCACCCAGCGGATGCCCGAGGGCGATCGCACCTCCGTTCACGTTCACCTTGGCGCGGTCGAAGCCGGTCTCGCGCATCCACGCCATCACGACGGGCGCGAAGGCCTCGTTGATCTCCACCAAATCGATGTCGTCGATCGTCATGCCGGTCTTGGCCAGGGCGCGCTTGGTCGCCGGGATCGGAGCCGACAACATCATGATCGGGTCGTCGGCCAACACACTCATGTGATGTATGCGCGCGCGGGGCTTCAAGCCGTGAGTCTTCACGGCGGCCTCGTTGGCGATCAACAAGGCCGCCGAGCCGTCGGAAATCTGACTGGCGCAGGCCGCGGTGAGACGACCGTCGGGGGTGAGCGTGGGCAACGAACGGATCTTGTCCCAGTTCGGCTCGCGCGGGCCCTCGTCGTGCTGAACGCCATTCAATGGTTCGATCTCGGCCTCGAAACGACCCTCGGAGCGGGCCTTGATGGCGCGCAGGTGCGACTCGACGGCGAACTCCTCCATCTCGTCGCGCGACAGGTTCCACTTCGTGACCATCATCTCGGCCCCGACGAACTGGCTCACCTCGCCGTTGCCGTAACGAGAGGTCCAACCCGGCGAACCAGTGAAGGGATCCTCGAAGCCAAGGGCCTGACCGGCGGTCATGGCCGACGAGATCGGGATCATGCTCATGTTCTGCACACCGCCGGCCACCACCAGATCCATGGTGCCGCTCATGACGGCTTGCGCGGCGAAGTGCACCGACTGTTGCGCCGAGCCGCACTGACGATCGATGGTGGTCCCGGGCACGTGCTCGGGCAGTCCGGCGGTCAACCAGCACGTGCGGGCGATGCAACCGGCCTGCGGACCGACGGAATCCACGTTTCCGAACACCACGTCGTCGACGGCGTCGGGGTCGACGCCGGTGCGGTCCATCAAGGCCTTGATGCTGTGCGCGCCGAGGTCGGCCGGGTGAACGGTGGACAATCCGCCACCGCGACGACCGACCGGGGTTCGGACCGCATCGACGATGTACGCGGTAGGAATGTTGGAAGACATGAGTGAACCCTATCCGTGAGTGATTTTCAGACCGAGACGATGACCGCGGAACCGTTGCCGAACAGGCCCTGATTGGCGGTGATGCCGGCCTTGGCGCCTTCCACCTGGCGACCTTGGGCCTGTCCACGCAATTGCCAGGTGAGTTCGCACACCTGGGCGATCGCCTGGGCGGGGATGGCCTCTCCGAAGCACGACAAGCCACCGCTCGGGTTCACGGGCACGCGACCACCGATGGTGGTCGCACCCGAACGCAGCAATCCCTCGGCCTCTCCTGGCGCGCACAATCCGAGATGCTCGTACCAATCGAGTTCGAGCGCCGTGGAAAGGTCGTACACCTCGGCCATGTTCATGTCAGAAGGCGACATACCGGCCTCCTCGAACGCCGCCCAACACAGGGAGTCCTTGAAGCCCCGCGCGGGCGCAGCGACGACCGCCGTGGAGTCAGTGGCGAAGTCCGGCAACTCCAAAATCGTCTGCGGGTAGGTGGGAGTCACCGTACTCACCGCGCGAATGCGTGGAATTCCGTTCAGCGAGCCCAATTTCTTCTCGGCGTAGGCCCGGCTGGTGACGATCATGGCCGCCGCCCCGTCGGAGGTCGCGCAGATGTCGAGCAATCGCAAGGGATCGCTGACGATCGGGCTGTTCAACACGTCCTCGATCGCGTTCTCCTTGCGGAACCGCGCGTAGGGGTTGTGTACTCCGTGCCGCGAGTTCTTCACCTTCACCTGCGCGAAATCCTCGGCCGTCGCCCCGTACAGGTCCATGCGACGGCGAGCGAACATGGCGAAGTACACCGGGTTCGTCGCGCCGAGAAGATGGAACCGTAACCAGTCCGGATCGGTCTTGCGCTCGCCCCCCACCGGGGCGAAGAACCCCTTGGGTGTGGTGTCGGCCCCGATCACCATCGCCACGTCACAAAAGCCGGCCAAGATCGAGGCGCGGGCGGACTGCAGACTGTGGGCGCCGCTGGCGCAGGCGGCGTAACTCGACGAGATGCTGGCGCCGTTCCATCCCAATTTCTGCGCGAAGGTCGAACCAGCGATGAAACCGGGGTATCCGTTGCGGATCGTGTCGGCCCCGGCGACGTACTCGACGTCCTTCCATTCGATGCCGGCATCTTTCAGCGCCGCGCGGGCGGCGACCATTCCGTACTCGGTGAAATCGCGACCCCACTTGCCCCAGGGATGCATGCCCACTCCGAGCACCACGAGATCACGATCGCTCATGACCGGTCTCTGATCGACTCGGCGGCGGTGGGTCCGGCGGGTGCCCACACGTAGACCATGAACTCGGTGTCGACGCCATCGACCACTTCGCGGTACAACACGTCGGTCTCCAATTGCATCGGCATGCCCACCTTCAGATCGGCGGCCATGATTCCCTTGGGCACCTGACCGAGGACGATGATGCCTTCCTTCTCCAGTTGGACCGCGGCAAGCGCGTACGGCTCGAAGGGTTCGGCGGCGCGATACGGCGCTGGCGGCGCGTAACGATTCTCGGTGTAACTCCACACCGTGCCGACCCGCGACAGTGGCGTCGACACCATGTTCTCGCCGTCGCAATTCGGGTTGGGACAGGCGCCGGAGCGAGGGGGAAAAACGAAGGTGCCGCAGGTGGCACAACGACAACCGATCAGATGTGGCTCGTGGTCGAGGGTGAACCACCCCTCGACGGCGGGGACCCGAACGACCTGTCCAGTGGCGGGAATCGACACGTGGTCAGATTACTCACGGCGCGACGGTGGGGCTCGTTTCGCGTTCGACCAACACCTCTCGGAGTCGCGGGACCACACTCTCGACGACGATTCGGTCGAGAACGGGCTGTTCAATGTGCACTCCGTCGGCACGGAGCTCCCCGGGAGTCGATTCGGCGGCGGCCACGACGACCGACCACTCCAGCCGGCGGATCTCGGGCCAACGCTGAATCCACGACCCCATCAGTGAGTTCCACGCATCCACCCGTGCTTCGTCGGCGAACGGCGCTCCACCCAGTGCCCCACCATGAATGTACGGGCTGTCGAACATCACGAGCGTGGCTTGCGCTTCATCGATCGCCGTCATCAACGACGACATCACGAGTTCGTGGCGTGCGAGGAACTCCTCGTCCTCGACCGTGTACCAAATCGGATCACCCGGGTACCGCTGCGCCGACTGCTCGGGCACCGAGGCAATCTCCAGAACGAGATGCGGCTCGAACTCGGCGATCATGTCGCGCCAGACGGCCTCGAAAGTCGGGCAATAACTCATGTCGAAGTCCATGTCGGCCCACCATTGGATTCGCTCCACCTCGACCAGAGGACAATTGCGCCCGCCGGCCCACACCACCCTGAATTGATCGGCAGCCACGTTGTGTAGCGCCTGCGCCACACCGAATGACGAGGAGTCGCCAATCACCATCACTCGGATCAGGTCTGCTCGGGATGCGGAAAGCGCCTCGTCGATCATCGCACCCAGTCGCTCGGGATTTCCCCCGACCAACACCACGGTCGAATCCGAGCGAAGGTCGAAGTCCTGCAGAGAGGAACGAAATATGTCGGGCCCTCCGTAGTCGACGACGATGATCGGGCGGTCGGCGAAACCGTTCAACAAGGCGTCGACCATCTCTCCGGACTGGGTGATCGTCACGGCCGCTCGATCGTCATCGGTCACGGGGGCCAAAGCCGCGACACGCTCGCGCAACACACGACGTTCGATGAGTCCCACGCCGACCAGGATCACATCGGGCTCAAGGCTGTCGATCGCCTCCACGGCGTCGACGATCGTCGGACAGTCGCGGAACACCTCGAGGCTCAAAGCGCAACCCGGTGCGCTCACATCCACCGACTCCACTTCGACCCCCGAGCGGGCGAGATCGACACCCGTGCGTAACTGTGAACCCAACACCAGCACACGCGGCGACGGCTGGGCGATCGTCGTCACGTCGGTGGGCCCACCTATCGTGGCGAAATCGACCACCACCTCCGGCGCATCGAGGCCGGCCAGAACCACCGACTGCTGGGTGTCGACGAGCACCGTCAACGTCGCGACGCTGACCATGGAAGCGATCAACGCAATGCCGGCGATCATGGGACGCTTGAGCACGCGCCGCGTTCGCACCGGGCTTTCGATCACCCGGTACGAGACGAACCCGAGCGACACGCTGACGACGATCCGCACGAGATCCAATGACCAGCCGTCGAATCCCATGCGATCCGGGCTCATCACCACGATCACCGGCCAGTGAACGAGATAAATGGAGTAACTGGCCCGACCGACCACCACCAGCGGACGACGCGCGAACAACCAGGCCAGCGGCCCGGTCCCACTCGCGGCGTGAATCACGATCGACGATCCCACCGCGACCGCTGCCAATCCTCCGCGATAGAGCCAGGCGTCCGACGCCGTGGCCAGAACCATTGCCAGCACCAACGCGCCGAACGCGGTGACCCCCGCGATCGAGGTCGCAATTCGAGAATGCGATGACGTACTCGTCGGCACACGGCGAGCGACGACGAGCGCCAGGACACAGCCGATCAGCAACTCGGCGGCCCGCACGTGGGTGCCGTAGTAGCCGAGATTTCGCGAGTCGGTGAAGAGTGACGTAACGACGCTGACCCCGATGAGGGCCACCAGACCCGGCAACAAAAACGCCCGTTTTTTCGACAACACGACGAACACCACGGGGAAAAGCAAATAGAACTGTTCCTCGATGGCCAGGCTCCAGAAATGGATCACTGGTGACGGTGTCGACGTGAAGAGTTCGGCGTAGGTGGACTGGGCGGTGGCAAAACGCCAGTTGGCCAGGTATCCGAGCGAGGCACCGAGGTCCCCGCGCAACCGAGCCCCGTCGAAAAGGCCCCATAGCGACGCGATCGTGACGACGGCCAGCACCACCAGCGCTGCCGGGGTCAGACGACGCAATCGTCGAGCCCAAAAGACCCGCAGCGCCACCCGTCCGTCCCGATCCGTCTCTGCCAACAGGAGCCGGGTGATGAGGAATCCGGACAACGTGAAAAACAACGACACCCCGAGGAAACCACCCGACATCCACGCGAGGTCGAGGTGGAACAACAACACGCCCACCACCGCCACGGCCCTCAGGCCGTCCAGAGCGTCGATGCGCGACGGGCCGACGCCCGATGTGTCCCCCACGGCGTGAGATTACTTCTGGTTCCCACGAGGCGACGTACCCGTCAGTCGATTTCTGACACAGCGTCAGATCTCTCGGGGGTGGCGACTAACGTCAATCCCTTATGGATCTGCGCGAGACCGCCGACGAGTCCACGTTCCGACTCGAAGCCCGCACGTGGTTGGAAGCCAATGTTCCCGCCGAACCTCTCGCGAGCTTCGACACTGCCGAAGGCTTCACCCAGCATCGGCGTTGGGAGAAAAAGTTGTACGACGGTCGCTGGTCGGCGGTGTCGTGGCCGGAACAATACGGAGGTCGCGGAGCCGACTACATCAAATGGCTCATCTTCGAAGAGGAGTACTACCGCGCCGGCGCGCCCGGTCGCGTGAATCAGAACGGCATCTTCCTCCTCGGGCCCACCATCATGGAAGTGGGCACCGACGCGCAGAAAGAGAAGTTCCTCCCCAGCATGGCCTCGTCGGAGATCGTGTGGGGGCAAGCATGGAGTGAACCGAACGCGGGCAGCGACCTAGCGGGGATCAAGAGCAAGGCCACACGTGACGGCGACGACTGGATCCTGAACGGTCAGAAGATCTGGGCCAGTCGTGCCGTGTGGGCCGACTGGTGTTTCGGAATCTTCCGCACCGACCCCGAGGCCGAGCGACACCGCGGGCTCACCTTCATCCTGAGCCCGCTCGATCTGCCCGGAATCACTGTGCGCCCCATCGCTCAACTCGATGGTGACACCGGCTTCGCCGAGATCTTCTTCGACGACGTGCGTGTACCGGTCGAAAACACCCTGGGCGAGGTGAACAAGGGATGGGGCGTCGCCATGGCCACGGCCGGCTTCGAACGCGGAGTCAGCCTGCGTAGTCCGGCACGATTCAGCGAAGCCGTCAATCGACTCGTGGCTTTGTGGAAGCGACTCGGCGACAAGTCCGACACCGCGCTCGCCGATGCCGTCACCGACGTTTGGATGCAGGCGGAGGGCTACCGCCTGCACACGTACCAGACGGTCACCGGGATGTTGGAGGGACGTCCCATCGGTGCCGAGGCCAGTTTGAACAAGATCTTCTGGAGCGAGATGGACGTCCGCATCCACGAGATCGCACTGCAGATCATCGGACCGGAGGCCGAACGCATGGAGGGCCCGCTCGAACGCTGGGTGGACGGATTCCTCTTTTCTTTGAGCGGCCCCATCTACGCCGGCACCAACGAGATTCAGCGCAACATCATCGCCGACCGTGTCTTGCAGTTGCCCCGGGGGATGTGAATCATGAGATTCGCTTTCACCGACGACCAGCGACTCTTCGCCGAGGGCCTTCGGGACCTTCTCGCCAAAGAGTGTCCGCCAGCACTGGTGCGCGACGTTTGGGAGAACGGCACCGGACACTCCCCCGAGTTGTGGGCGCACCTGTCGGGAATGGGGGTGCTATCGATGCTCGCGCCCGAGGCTGACGGGGGTATGGGTGGCTCGTTCGTCGATGCCATCTTGCTCTTCCAAGAACTCGGTCGCGCCGCAGTGCCCGGCCCAGTGCTCGAACACATGGCGGTCGCCGTACCGGCTTTGGCCTCGACACCGTTCGGCGCGTCGCTGATCGCCGGCGAATCCATCGCCACGTTGTGGGTGGACGACTCTCCCTACGTGGCTCACGGCGGTGTGGCCGACCTGATCGTGCGCAGGGATTGCGTGCTCCGATCCTTCAAGTCGACTGATGCCCACGGCATGGACGGAGGTCGTCGATTGTTCACCGTCACCGGCGGCGAGCGCACGGACACCGACGTCAGCGTCGCCGGCCTGGACCCGTTCGATGCCATGGCTCTTGCCGTGGCCGCATACCTCATCGGGCTCTCGGAGCGAATGATCGAGATCGCCGCCGAGTACGCCCGAGTGCGCGAGCAGTTCGGCAAGCCGATTGGGTCGTTCCAAGCGGTCAAACATCTCATGTCCGATGCGCTGCTCAAGGTCGAGTTCGCCAAGGCCCCCACCTATCGAGCAGCCTTCTCCGCCTCGACCGGCGCCACCACGATCGCCCGTGACATCAGCATGGCCAAGGCTCTCGCAGGTGAAGCCGCCTACCGCAGCAGTCGCAGCACCATGCAGGTGCACGGTGGAATCGGCTATACGTGGGAAGCCGACTTGCAACTCTTCATGAAAAAGGCGTGGGCGCTCATGCGCTCGTACGGTGACGCCAACTTCCACCGTCGTCGCGTCTCCGGAGTCGTTCTGGCCTGATCGGCTAGAACTCTCCTATGACATCCGAAGTCGCCCGGTATTCGATCGGACGCGTCATCGCCATCGGCATCGGGGCGGGGCTCTTGTCGGGCATGTTCGGCGTCGGAGGGGGTATCCTCGTCGTCCCCGCCCTCATGATGGTGTTGCGGTTCGATCAACGGCTGGCGAACGGCACGTCGCTCGGAGCGCTGCTTCCGATTTCGGTGGCCAGCCTCATCACCTATTGGAACCGTGACAACGTGGATTGGGCCATGGCCGCATGGTTGATCGCCGGCGCGCTGGGTGGCGCCGTACTCGGAACCAGATTGATCCACATCCTTCCGCGCAGGGTGCTCGGCTATCTGTTCGCAGCCACGTTGATCATCACCGCCATTCGTCTGTACGTCCCTATGACGGCCGATGGTCGCGATGCCATCACGGCGTCTACGGCGATCTCCTTGTTGATCATCGGACTGGTCGCCGGAACACTCGCCGGCCTGCTGGGAATCGGTGGAGGCATCGTGATGGTGCCGGCGATGGTGGTCCTCTTCAGCGAACTGAACGTGGTGGCCAAAGGCACGTCGGTCGCCGTCATCATCCCCACCTCGATCATGGGTACCTGGCGCAACTGGAAGGCCGACAACATCGACCTGAAGGTGGCCGCCATCGTCGGATTCGGTGGCATCGTCTCGGCGGTGGCCGGAGGCGTGATCGCCGACCACATGTCGGAGGACCTGTCGAACGTGCTGTTCGCCTCACTGGTGTTGGTGGTGGCCGCGCGCATGATCGTCGATCTGCGCCGCGACACGTCGAGCTGAGCCGTCGACGCGGCCGACGCTCACCCGTTCGGGTCGTTGGTCGCAACCTCGACGACCAGGCGGACCTCGCCCGCTTCGAGGAAGGTGAGAATCAATTCGAACGTGTCTCCCTCGACCAATGGTTCGACGAGACCTTCCAGCATCAGGTGTCGGCCACCGGGCACCAGGTCCACGCGGGAATTCGGCTCGAGCACCAAGTCGACGGCCTCCATCGTCGATTCCGTACCAGCCGCACCATGATTCTCGTGTCCCGCACCGTCATCGACTTTCGCTCCACTGGTGACGTGCAGCGAGGTCGACTCGGCACGATCCGTCGACACTTCGACCAACTCGTCGGCCACCGGCGAGACGATGCTCATGTACACCGCGGCGACGTCGGACTGGGCGGGCGTCGGCCGGGCCCACACATTCGAGACCTTCAGTTCGTCGACGCCTGACGGTCCTGCACAAGCGACCAGAAGTGCCGCAACCAATGCGAACGTTCCGGTCCGGCTCTTCACGACCACATCATGACCGCTGCCCGAAGGCCACCTTCAACCGGCGGTTTCGCTGGATCACGAACTTGTCGAAAGCCAGGATGAGCAGGGCGCTGGCCCCCCATTGGGGGTACACGACTCCCACCACGACGGCGATGACGACGAGACCGCGTCCGAGATGGACTTCGGCCGGGCGACGCGGCAAACCGAGTGTTCCCCGGCGACGGCGCTTCGAATACATCACGACGGCCGAGATGACCGACCACAGCGTGAGGACACAGGTGAGCGTCATCAGAATTCGCGACACGATGCCCCATTGGGTCCCCATGTGGATGCTCACCGTGGTGTCGACCGCCTGCGACACCGAGCCGTATCCATAGACGTCTTGTTGTCCCAACGTCGCGCCGCTGAACTGGTCGATGAAGACGTCCTTGGCTTCACCGGTCTTGCGAGGCCACGAGTTCGACACGGTGAAGCTTCCGTACAAAGGATTGCCGGCGTCGTCCACGCCGTTCGACGGGAAGTGGATCGTGTAGTTCGGCTTCATGCCCTCTTCGCTCGCGATCTGCACCACCGAATCGAGCGAGAGCGGCGTCGGCGTCTCGGCGCCCGACTCCGGACGGTACGAAGCGGGAATCGGAACGTCTCCGGTGTTCCAGTTGATCTGATTCCCGAGACGATCGAGGTCTCCCTTCACGCCGACGGCACTGGCCGGCGCATCGGTCCACGTGTTCGGACTGATCTCGTTGGCGAGCGCCGTGAAGTTCGGCCCCCAATATGTCGACCACGGCAATCCGGAAGCGGCGACGAACAGCAACATGATGAACAGCACCGCACCGGGAAGAGCGTGCAGGTCGCGCCACCTGGCGCGGCCCTTCTTGCCGAGTCGGAACGACCACATGCGCTTGCCGTTGACTTCGGATTTCGCTTCGCGGGACGTGCGGGGCCAGAACAGATAGAGCCCGGTCAGAGCGAGGATGACCAACCACGTGCCGGCCAGTTCCAGAATCAAGTCGCCCACGACGTAGTCGCGCATCACCTTGTCTCCGTCCCACAATGCGGAAACGGCGGGCAAAGACACGGTCAGGCTGTCGTTGTTCAAGTGGCCGTGGAAAGTGTTCGCCCATCGGACCAGAGTGGTCTGAGACTCGTCAGCGCCGAGGAACTCCCCCGTGTAGGGGTTCACGTACGCCGAGCGGCCGCTGTCCAGTCCGAAAACGGTCGAGGAGCCCGCGTCACGCGGAGGCGTCAGCGACACGATCATGTCGTCACCAATGTCGCTCTCCACCGTCTCGGCCTGAACGTCGAACGACACCATCTCCGATCCCGCTTCCACTCGACGCAGATCCGATTGAAGCCCGTCTTGGATCGGTTGGGTGTACAGGATCACCAAGCCGGTGATGGCGAACATCACCAGAAAGGGTGCGACGATGATTCCGGAGTAGAAGTGGACTCGCCAGAGATTGCGCCACCTCTTGCTGGCCTCGGCCTGCTGGCGTTCGATCGTTTCGATTTCCTCGACCCTCATGCAACGCCCTTCGCTCGACACCTGTCGTCGGTTCCCGAACATCCACCGGAACTCCGACGGGCGGACACCACCTCGGAGAGTCGGTCGAGCATGCGCGGATCACTGGTGGCGGGAACCACGATGAACTCGTCGGCACCGGCTTCTTCGACCGCGTCCAGGAGGTCGCTCAGAGCGGAGGCGTCGTGCAGAGGCATGGCCTCGGCGAGCCCCTTGGCCAACTCGGGCGAGAACACCTTCAGGTACGCCTCGGCGAAGCCGCGCAGCGTCGGTTTGGCATCCTCGCCCAGGGCCACGAACGAACCGGTCACCAGACGGGGCGCATCGGCTCGACCAGCCTCGCGCCATGCGGATTCCGTGGCGCGAAACAGCCTGGCCGCCTCGGCGGCGTCACCGAGCAGGGTGAAGCCGCTGACACCGACCGCCCACCTGGCCGCACGGGCCAACGACTTGGGCCCCATCGCCGACGCCATGACGGGCGGACCACCGGCTTGTAGGGGTGCGGGCCCCACGCGTTCGCCGTCGGCCGCTGGGCCCCCGGCCCACAAACGCTTCATCTCGACCACCGCCTCGTCGAGTCGACGGTGGCGACCCGCGAACGGTGATCCCAACGCGGCGTAGTCCTGCTGGCGGCCACCGACTCCGACCGCCACCTCCACGCGACCTGCCGACACCACGTCCATCGACGCCAATTCCTTGGCCACCAACGCCGGTGCGTGCCACGGCAGCACCGCGACGTTCACCAGCACCCGCACCCGCTCGGTCAGAGCCGCCGCCGCCGTGCACAGGGTGAAGCCGTCGAGGTTGTGAAACGTGATCCGCTCTCCGGCCGACACGCTCGAATACGGACCGACGTCGATACCCCGACACCAGGCCAACAGCCGACTCCGGTCGAGGCCCTCGGCCATTTGAGGTAGAGCCACACCCACGGTCATCCGACGGGGCGGGGCCGGGGAGGATGTCGAGGTCGCGACCATCCCCGAAGAATACTCTCAGCCCTGCTCAGACCGATCAGGCGCAGAATCTGACACACCGTCAGATACCGGTGTAACCTCGCTGGCATGCGTGAACTGCCCAAGATCATTTCCGTCGACGATCACGTCACCGAGCCGGCCACCGTCTGGACCGACCGCCTGCCGAAGAAGTACCACGACGTGGGCCCGCGCATCGAGCGCTTGCCCGTCAAGGAAATGACGTTCATCGGCGGCAAGTTCACCGCCGTTCCGGGGGACAAGGGCGACGAGGGTCCCTTGGCCGACTGGTGGTTCTACGAGGATCTGCGTCGCCCACTCACCCGCCTCGACACCGCCGTCGGTTTCGAACGCGACGAGGTCACCGTCACCGGCATCACCTACGACGAGATGCGTCAGGGCAGTTACAAATTGACGGATCGCCTCGCGGACATGGACGTGGCCGGTATCGAAGCCTCGCTCTGCTTCCCCACGTTCCCGCGTTTCTGCGGCCAGACGTTCTACGAGGCGCAGGACAAGGAACTTGCCATGCTCAGCGTGCATGCCTACAACGACTGGATGCACGACGAGTGGTGCGGCGAATCCGGCGGACGCATGTTGCCGTTGGGTCTCATCCCGCTGTGGGATCCACAGGCGGCCGCCGACGAGATTCGTCGCAACGCCGCGCGGGGCTTTCGCGCCGTGGCGTTCAGCGAGATCCCCTCGAACCTCAACCTGCCCAGCATCCACGACGCCGACGGCTACTGGTTGCCGTTCTTCGAGGCCTGCAACGACACGGGGACCGTCATCTGCATGCACATCGGGTCCGGATCCAAGATGCCCAGCACGTCGCCCGACGCCCCGGCCGCGGTGGGCTCGACGCTCACGTTCGCCAACTGTTGCTTCAGCATGGTCGACTGGTTGATGAGCGGTCACTTCACCCAGTTCCCCGATCTGAAGATCGCCTACAGCGAGGGCCAGATCGGCTGGATTCCCTACATCCTCGAGCGGGCCGACCGTGTGTGGGAGGACAACCGGGGCTGGGGCGGAATCGCCGACAAGGTGCTCGAGCCACCGAGCGAGTTGTTCAAGAAGCACGTCTACGGATGTTTCTTCGACGACCCGCACGGTCTGCGCTCCCTCGTCGAGATCGGTGAGGACAACGTCACCTACGAGTGCGACTACCCGCACTCGGACTCCACCTGGCCACACACCGCCAAGATCGCGTACGAGCAGACCCTCGGTCTCACCGACGAGCAGGTGTACAAGGTGATCCGCGGCAATGCCATCAAGATGCTCGGCATCACTCACCTGAAGTAGTCGTGCTCACCATCCCGCAGGTCGTGCGGGCGGCCGCCGAGTTCGGCGACCGAGAGGCCTTGATCGCCGGCGATCGACGTTGGACGTTCTGCGAACTCGTCGGCGAAATCGAGCGGTGCGCGCGATCCTTCATCGCCCAAGGTCTTCGTCCCCACGACCGTGTGGCCGTGTGGGCCCCCAACTCGCCCGAGTGGATCTTCGCCGCTCTCGGCGCGCAAATGGTCGGGGGTGTGCTCGTGCCCATCAACACCCGCTTCAGAGGTGCCGAGGCCGCCCACGTGATCGAACGAAGTGGCGCCTCGCTCCTCTTCGTCCAGAACGGCTTCCTCGACGTCGACTACTCGTCCGAGGTCAGCGATCATGAGACTCCGTCGTTGGCTCGTGTCGTCGACATGGCCGGATTCTCCTGGGACGAGTTCGTTCACGCCGGAGAGCACGTCCCCTCGTCGGTGCTGGCCGAACGCGAGGGCGCCGTTCGGCCCGATGACCTCTCGGACATCATCTTCACCTCCGGTACCACCGGTCGCCCCAAAGGCGTGATGTCGCGTCACGATCAAACGATTCGGGTGTTCCAGGAATGGTCGACGATCGTCGGACTCGGCGCCGACGATCGCTACCTCATCGTCAATCCCTTTTTCCACACCTTCGGCTACAAGGCCGGATTCCTCGCCTGTCTTCTTCGCGGAGCGACCATGTTGCCGTTGGCGGTGTTCGACGTCCCCACGGTGTTGCGCACGGTGAGCGACGAACGCGTGACCACCCTTCCCGGGCCACCGACGTTGTACCTCAGCATCCTGAATCATCCCGCCCGAGACTCCCATGATCTCTCCTCGTTGCGCCTCGCCGTCACCGGGGCCGCCGCCGTGCCGGTCGAGATGATCCGGCGCATGCGCCAGGAACTGTGCTTCGAGGTGATCCTCACGGCCTACGGACTCACCGAGTCCACCGGCACCATCACCATGTGTCGTCGCGACGACGATCCCGAGACCATCTCGTCCACCAGTGGTCGAGCCATCGACGGTGTCGAAGTGCGCATCGTCGATGAGAACGACGTCGAGGTCCCGCGGGGAACAGCCGGCGAGATCGTGTGTCGCGGTTACAACGTCATGCCCGGATACTTCGACGACCCCACGTCCACGGCCGAGACCATCGACGAACGAGGTTGGCTGCACACGGGCGACATCGGGGTGATGGACGAGCGCGGCTACCTGACCATCACCGACCGACTGAAGGACATGTTCATCGTCGGGGGGTTCAACGCCTATCCGGCCGAGATCGAGAACGCTTTGCTGGGCCATCCCGCGGTGGCCCAGGTGGCGGTCATCGGCCGACCCGACGAACGGATGGGCGAGGTCGGACACGCCTTCGTGGTCCGGCGCGAGGGTCGGTCCGTCGACGAGAACGAGATCATCGAGTGGGCACGAGTCCGTATGGCCAACTACAAGGTGCCCCGCGCCGTCACCTTCGTGAAGTCACTCCCGTCGAATGCCAGCGGAAAGGTGTTGAAGTTCGAATTGCGCGCGCTCTTGAGGTGACGCCGTTCGATCCGAATTCAGTCGTAGATGGTCGCCCGGCGCACTCGTCGATGTTGGCTGCCGTAATCCGCCACCGCGTAGTGCATGGTGTAACGATTGTCCCACAATGCACCGTCGCCGCTGGTCCACTTCCAGCGCACGATGTTCTCGGGGCGCTCGGAAACGGCGAAAACCGCCTCGAGAACGTGGCGACTCTCGACCTCGCTCATCCCCACGATGCTGCGGGTCCAACCCCGATTGGCGAAGATCGACTTCTCCCCCGACGAGTGATGTCGACGCACGAAGGGATGAACGAACGTGGCGGTCTGGGGCGGCGAACCCATGACCACCTGGAGATCATCCACGAGCCTCTGCATGGGTGCGCTGAGTCGACGGTACGCCGCGATCTGATTGCTCCACATCGTGTCACCCGCACCCACCGCCGAGATCTCGCAGTAGAACAACGATGCCTTGGGCGGATTCTCTATGAAGGGCACGTCGGTGTGCCACACCGCCGTGAGGTTCGGGTTGAAACCGGGAGCATGCGAATCGATCAGCAGGATCTCGGGGAATCCCTCGTCGCGCAGCGTGGGAATCTTGCGATTGTCCGACGCGGTCTCGGTGGTCGCCGCCACGTGCGAACCGAAACAACGCGCCAATCGCGACTGATCCGACGGCGTGAAGTGGGCACCGGGGAAGAACAACACCAATCGTTCGTCCCACCACCCGAGCAACGAGTCGGCGAGCTCCCGTAGGTCCTCATCGGAGTAGTCGCTGACTCGCAGACCCCGGACCACGGCCCCCAAGGCGCCGTCCAGTCGCTCGACCGACACCCGTGAGGACACCTTCGGTACCGACATGGTGCCAACCTACCCCTCGAGGGGACGGACGTCGTTCGATTCTGACTGGCCGTCAGATTGACCGGGCTCCGGTACTAGAGTTCGAGGGGTTCGTCGGGTGGATGAAGGGGGCTCCATGAAGGGAATCGTGTACGACGGGAAGACCACCTCGTTGGTCGACGGGCTCACCCTGCGCGAACCCGGTCCCCGCGAGGTGATCGTGCAGATCGCCGCCGCCGGGTTGTGTCACAGCGACATCTCGTACATGAACGGCCTCTACCCGGTTCCGTCGCCCGGTGTCTGTGGTCATGAGGCAGCCGGCGTCGTGTCCGAGGTGGGCAATGCTGTCACCCACGTTCAGCCGGGTGATCACGTGATCGTGGCCACTCTGGCCGCCTGCGGCTTCTGCAAGTTCTGCATGGACGGTCTACCGACGCTGTGTCGCTCCACATTGGCCAACTGGAGCCAGCCCTTCACCCTCGACGGCGAGCCCATCTACAACTTCGCCGCCACCAGTGCGTTCGCCGAGCGAACCGTGGTGCGCGACGTGCAGTGCGTGAAGATCCCCAAGGACGTCCCCCTCACGTCGGCGGCCCTCGTCGGCTGCGGCGTGGTGACTGGCATGGGTGCGGTGTTCAATCGCGCCAATGTGAAACGCGGTCAATCGGCTCTCGTGTTCGGTGTCGGTGGTGTCGGCCTCAACGTCATCCAAGCCCTCCGGGTGCAGGGGGCCACCACCATCATCGCCGTCGACACCGTCATGGAGAAAGAACCGTTGGCCAAGCAGTTCGGCGCCACGCATTTCCTCGACGGTCGTCGCGAGGACTTGGTGGCCGCCGTGGGCGAGATCATGCCGTACTCGAACACCGCGCCCCGCGGACCCTTCAACGCCGGCGGAGTGAACTGGTCGTTCGACTGTGTCGCCCACCCGACCGTCACCTACAACGCGCTCGAGTGCCTCGATTGGGGTGGAACCGTCGTCATCATCGGCGTCGCCGGTCAGACCGCCGAGTTCAAGGGTCTGTACGGACGCCTGACCCAGGTCGATCGCGGCATCATCGGTTGTCGCTACGGAACTATCAGCCCCCAGCGCGACATCCCCTACATCATCGATTTGTATCGTCGCGGCGAGGTGCTACTCGATGAATTGGTGAGCGCCACGTTCCCCGTCGTCGATTGGGAGGACGCCGTCCACGGCCTCGAGGGCGGAACGATCGCCCGTGCGGTCATCACTTTCTGAACCGGGGACCCCGAACATGGCTCGTGATCTCTCGACGAACATCGACACCTCTGGCAAGACCCTCTGGCAGTTGATATGCGAGCGGGCCATCACCACCCCGGAAAAACGAATGGCGTTCGACGAACACGGACGTTCCATGTCCTACAGCGAGTACAAGAATCGTTGCGAGCGAGTCGCTGCGGGGCTGTCGCAGATCGGCATCGGCGAGGGCACGAACGTTTCGTGGATCCTCCCGTCGCGTTTCGAGTCGCTGGTTCTCACCGGAGCCCTTTCGCGACTCGGAACAATTCAGAACCCGATTCTCCCGATTTACCGCCATCGAGAGATCTCCTTCATCACCGCGCAATCGGACTGCAAGGTCCTGATCGTCCCGGGAGTCTTCCGCGGTTTCGACTTCCCCCCGATGGCCCGCGAGATCGTGGAGGCGGGTGGCCGCGAGGTGCGCATCATCGTCGCCGACCCCGATCTTCCCGAGGCTGACCCCGATGCGGTGGGCTTACCCCCGTATCGCGCCGACCTGCACGGTCTACGTTGGTTGTTCTACTCCTCGGGCACGACCGCGGATCCCAAGGGGGCCAAACACAGTGACGCCACCATGGGCGCGGCCAACCTCGGAATGCAGTGGAGCATGCAGGTCGGTCCGGACGACAAGGCGGCGGTGGTGTTCCCGATCACGCACGTGGGCGGGCTCATCTGGTTGTTCAACGCCATGGAGACCGGTGTCGAACTGTTGATGGTCGAGACCTTCGACCCTGTGAACACGCCACGGTGGCTCGGTGAGAACGGGTGCACGTGCGCCGGTGCCGGCACCGTGTTCTGGTTGACCTACCTGAACGCACAACGACAACTGCCGTCGGAGGCGAAGTTGTTGCCGAACGTGCGGATCTTCAACGGTGGTGGCTCTCCGAAGCCACGATCTCTCCACGCCGAGATGATGGACGCGTTCAGTGCGCCACTGATCGGTGGATGGGGACTCACCGAGTCCCCCATCAACACGATGGTCCACATCGACGATCCCGACGACAAGAAGGCCAACACCGACGGACGGGCCTGTCCCGGAGTGACGATTCGCACCGTGATGGACGGCGTCGAGACGGGCCGCGGTGTCGAGGGGGAATTGCGCGTGAAAGGCGGCCAGGTGTGTCTGGGATACCTGGACTCCAACCTCGACGCGGATGCTTTCGACGAAGACGGCTGGTTTCGCACCGGTGATCTCGGTGTGATCGACGCCGAGGGCTACATCAGCATCACCGGACGTCTGAAAGACATCATCATCCGAAAGGGCGAGAACATCTCGGCCAAGGAGATCGAGGACCTGTTGTTCACGCACCCGGCCGTCGCCGATGCCGCGGTAATCGGGCTACCCGATGCAACCAGCGGCGAACGCGCCTGCGCGGTGGTCGTACTGAAGGCCAACGGGACACTGACCTTGGTCGACATGGTGTCCCATCTGAAGAGCGCCCAATTGTCAGTACACAAGATCCCCGAACAATTGGAGATCGTCGAAGCCCTGCCCCGCAATCCCAGTGGCAAGGTGCTGAAAAAGGATCTTCGGGCCACCTACGGCAAGACTTCGTGAGCGAGGAAACGACATGACCGAAAAGAAAATCACTGCTCGTTCCTTGGCCGGCGAGGCCCAAGCCGGGCGCAAACCGGCCAAGAAGAAGCCGGCACGCAAGGTGGCTCCGACCTACAAGCGACTTCGGGGCAGCCGGGTGTTCATCACCGGCGCCGGCTCGGGTATCGGACGGGCGACCGCCATCCGCTTCGCCGCCGAGGGAGCCAACGTGGCCATCGCCGACCTGCGTGGCGCCAAAGAGACCGCAGCCGAGATCAGCGGGGGCGGCGGCCAAGCGGTCGCCTACGACCTCGATGTCACCGACGCCGCCGCGGTGCACAGGGTCGTCGACAAGGCGGCCAAAACCCTCGGTGGGCTCGACATCGTCTGCAACATCGCCGGCATCGGGCATTTCGCCAATAGCCACGAAGAGACACCCGAGTGGTTCGACCGCATCGTCTCGGTCAATCTCAACGGGACGTTCTACGTCTCGCGATACGCCCTGCCCCACCTCTTGAAGGCCTACGAGGAGACCGGTGTCGACGGGGTCATCGTGAACACCGCCTCGACGTCGGGACTCATGGGTGCGCCGTGGAGTGCCGCGTACTGCGCGAGCAAGGGCGGGGTCGTCAATCTCACCCGCGCCCTCGCCTACGAGTACCGGGGCAAAGGTGTGCGGGTGAACGCCATCGCCCCCGGCGGCACCAACACCAACATCGTCACCTCGTTCATGAATCTGCCCCCCAACGCCGACTACAAACTCATGGGCAAGATCATGACCCCGATGGACCAGGCCGAGCCCGACGAGATGGCGAACCTCTTCGCGTTCATCGCGTCGAACGAGGGTCGATACATGACCGGCTCCGTCGTCGTGCTCGACGGTGGCATCACCTGCTGACAGTTCGGCGAGAGGAATCGAAACAATGGGAATCTGCGACGGACGAGTCGTCATCATCACCGGTGCCGGCCGAGGTCTCGGGCGGGCCCATGCTCTGGCCTTCGCCGCCGACGGTGCAAAGGTGGTCGTGAACGATCTCGGTGCCAGCCTCAGCGGCGAAGGTCGCGACGAGGGTCCGGCCGCCGAGGTGGTCGCCGAAATCGTGGCCATGGGTGGCGAGGCCATCGTCAACGGTGACGACGTGAGTGACTGGGACGGCGCGGGTCGGTTGATCCGTCAGGCCATCGACACCTTCGGTGGGCTCGACACCCTGGTGTGCAACGCCGGAATCGTGCGCGATCGCATGATCGTCAACATGTCGGTCGACGAGTGGGACGCCGTCATGAGGGTGCACCTGCGCGGAATGTTCTGCCCGGTGCGCCACGCCATCGATCACTGGCGCGCCATGAGCAAAGCCGGTACACCGGTGGATGCCCGGGTGGTCACCACGTCGTCGGGTGCCGGGCTGTTCGGCAGCGTGTCCCAGGGCAACTATTCGGCCGCCAAGGCCGGTATCGCTGCGTTCACGATCGTCGGTGCCGCCGAGCTCGGTCGCTACAACATCAAGGTGAACGGCATCGCTCCGTCGGCACGTAGCCGCATGACCGAAGAGGCTTTCGCCGACATGATGAAAAAGCCCGACACTGGCTTCGACGCCATGGACCCGGCCAACGTCAGCCCGCTCGTCGTATGGCTCGGTTCGGCGCGGTGCGAGATCTCCGGGCGTATGTTCGAGATCGCCGGTGGTCAGATCTCGCTGGCCGACGGCTGGCAGCACGGTCACGTCTTCGACAAGGGTGCCCGACTCGAACCTCACGAGATCGGCTCGATCGTCGCCGACCTCATGCGCGAAGCCCCCGTCCCCGCGCCGGTGTACGGAGCCTGAGATGACCGACGATATTTTTGCCGTCGACGGACGCGTGATTGGATCGCGCGCCCTGGCCACCCGGCGCAAATTGTTGGACGCCACCGCGAAGTTACTCGCCGAGCAAGGCATTCTCGACCTGCGCGTCGTCGACATCTCGCGCGAGATCAAGACGTCGCCAGCGACCTTCTACCACTACTTCAACGACGTCAATGAGGCCATCCTCGAGTTGGCCAGCGAGGCCACCGAGGACGAAAAACCATTGGTCGATCACCTGAAACCGGGCTGGACCGAGGCCGATGGCTTGAGACGCGCCGGTGAGTTCGTCGAGGCCTACATGACGTTCTGGGACACCCACCATGCCGTGTTGCGCGTGCGCAACCTCAAGGCCGAGGAGGGCGACCGCCATTTCCGCAAGGTGCGCACCGAGGCCAACCTGTTGTTGATGGACGCCCTGCAGGACATGATCCGCGACGGCGTGGCGGCCGGTCGCCTACCGAAGACTCTCGATCCCTTCACCACCGCCGCCGCAGTGGTGGCCATGTGCGAACGTCTGCTCGGGTATCAGCCCGAGATGGCCAAGCGCGGATCGAACAAATCGACCATCCGCGACACGCTCGCCACCTTGATTTTCGGAATCATCACCGGTCACGTCTGACGACCGGCGTCACAACTGGGGGATGAGAGACGCGAGTTCGCGGAACTCGTTCATCGTCACTGCCGTCGGATTCGCCGACAGCACCTGAACGCACACGTGATCGGCCCCACCGTCGAGATGCGCCTTGATGCGGGCGTGAATGTCGTCGAGCGTTCCCCACGCCACGATGGCGTCCACCAACTTGTCCGACGGGCCGTTGTCGGTGGCGAGGTCCTCGTCACCCCAACCGAGACGGCGCAGGTTGTTGGTGTAGTTGGGCAACCCCATGTACGTGGACATGAAACCGCGAGCGATGGCGCGAGCCTCGGTGGGATCGGTGTTGAACACCACCGCCTGCTCGGGAGCCAACAACGCGTCGGGACCCATGGCCGCCCGGGCGATCGGCGTGTGCTCGACGGGAACGAAATAGGGGTGGGCCCCCAACGTGCGATCGGCGGCCAACTTCAACATCTTCGGACCGAGCGCCGCCAGACAGCGCACCGGTACGCGAGACGGTCCGGCCGCGAAGAAAAGGCTGCGATCCATCGCGTCGAGGTACGACACCATGTTGGAGTACGGCTTGCCGTACGACGCGCCGTGGAACCCCTCGGCGGCGGGCTGATGACTGACGCCGATGCCGAGCAGGAAACGATCGGGGAACGCCTCGCTGAGGGTCTTGTGACCCGCCGCCATGGTCATGGCCGACCGGGCGTGCAACGACGCGATGCCCGTGGCCATGATCAGTTTCTCGGTGGCCGACAACAGCAATCCACACGACGCGAAGGGTTCACGACCGACGGCTTCGGGAACCCACACCGCTCCGAATCCCAGCTCCTCGATCGTGGCGGCGACCCGCTGCGCTTCCTTCATCGGTTGCATGTCGAGTTGGAAGGTCCAGAGACCCAATTTGCCGAGCGAGTTCTTGGTGAAAGTCATGAGCCGAACCTACTCGCCGCTCCGAGTCACTCACTCAACCAGGCATCGATCAGTTTGCGGGCGATGGAGATCCCCGGGGGGATGCTCGGCAAGTCATCCTTGCGATACCAGTTGGCGTCCATGATCTCTGAGGGATCGCACACGATGTCCCCGCTGACCCACTGGGCGCGAAAACCGAGCATCAAACTGTGCGGGAAGGGCCACGGCTGGCTTCCCACGTACCGCACCGAGCCAACCTTCACGCCCACTTCTTCGCGCACCTCACGGATGACCGCGCCTTCGAGGGTCTCACCGGGCTCCACGAATCCGGCGAGACAGCTGTACATCGGCGCGCGAAACTGCACCCCGCGAGCCAACAGCGCCTCTTGATCCGGACCCGGTTCGCCCCGAGTAACCAGAGTGATCATCGCCGGCGCGAGGCGCGGGAAGCTCATCAAGTTACAGCGAGGACATTTCATGGCTCGCTCGTTCGCCGCCATCACTGTGGTCTCTCCGCATCGACCGCAGTACCGGTGCGTGCGTGCCCACTCGACCAATTGCACGGCTCGGCCGGCCACCAACCAATCGTCCTCACTGGTACGACCAAAGAGGCTGAACAAGTCGACCGCCGCTCCATCGGAGGGATCGCTCCCGTGGGGGACGTCGACGCCCCAACACGCGTGCCCATCGAGGGTGCCCAAGAAATGCACCAGGAAATCCGGGTCGGCGGGCTCGTGGTGCACCCAGACCGAGGCTCCCACCACGTGGAAATAGCGATGTCCGACGGTGTCTTCGGGGGCGATCGCTCCCGGCTCGAATCGGCTGATGCGGGAAATCGACGTCTCATGGGAAGAGCTCATGCCTTCGACCTTATGATGAGCGACATGTCCAATTACAGCCCTCGCACCGTGGTCATCGTCGATGCCGTCCGCACGCCGGTCGGACGTAAGAACGGTGGACTCTCCACCTTGCATCCCGCCGACCTTCTCGGCCTGGTTCAAAAGGCGGTCATCGATCGTACCGGCATCGATCCCGCCACGATCGAGCAGGTCGTCGGCGGCAATGTCAGCCAGGTCGGCGCCCAATCGTTCAACATCACCCGCACCGCTTGGCTGTCGGCCGGTTTACCGATGACCACCGCGTGCACCACGGTCGATACTCAGTGCGGTTCCAGCCAGCAGGCCACCGGTCTGGCCGCTTCGCTCATCGCATCGGGTGTGGTCGACGTCGCGATGGCCTGTGGCGTGGAGTCGATGAGCACCGTTCCGATCGGCAGCAACTCCAACGCCTATACGAAGAACCCCAAGACCAAGGAGTTCGAGTCGCTCGGCAAGGCCGTCAGCAAAAGCTACTTCGAACACTTCGAGTTCACCTCGCAGTTCGAGGGGGCCGAGCGCATCGCCGACCAGTGGGGCATCACGCGCGCCGACACCGACGCTTTCGGTCTCGAATCCCAACAGCGCGCGGCCCGCGCCTGGGCCGAGGATCGTTTCGCCGGCCAGTACATCGTGGTCGACGCGCCCGACCTCGGTGACGACGGCAAACCCACCGGGACCACCCACCGTGTCGCTCGCGACGAGGGCATTCGCGAGACCACGCTCGAGAAACTGCAGACCCTGAACCCGGTGGCGCGCGAGAACGGCGTGCACACCGCGGGCAATTCGTCGCAGATCAGCGACGGTGCGGGCGCCGTGTTGATGATGACCCTCGAGAAGGCCAACGAGCTCGGTCTGAAGCCGCGGGCCAAGGTGGTCGACAGTTGTCTCGTCGGCGTGGATCCGGTGCTCATGCTCACCGGCCCGATCGACGCCACGCAGCGTCTGCTCGAGCGCAACAACCTCACCGTCGACCAGATCGACACCTTCGAGATCAACGAGGCGTTCGCCTCGGTCGTGTTGGCGTGGGCCAAAGAGGTCGGCGCCGATCTGGCCAAAACCAATCCCAACGGGGGCGCGGTGGCCCTCGGTCACCCGCTGGGTGGTACCGGGGTGATTCTCACCACCAAAGCGCTCTACGAGCTCGAGCGCACCGGTGGCAAGTACGGCATCATCTCGATGTGCTGCGGAGGTGGTCTCGGTACCGGCACCCTCATCGAACGCCTCTGATCACGTCGACGCGGCCGTCGATCCGCCCACCCCGTCGGATGCTTCACCGCTTCGAACCGTTATTCGTCGTGGCATCGATGCTCGCGACTGCGGCGGTTTCATTCGGTTGCGGCCCCGACGACGTCGAACTACCGACCGATGCCAACGCCGTCATCGAACGCGTGGTCGACGGTGACACCGTCGACGTGATCATCGATGGGCGTGGTGACACCGTCAGACTCATCGGCATCGACACCCCCGAGACGAAGAAGCCCGACACACCCATCGAGTGTTTCGGTCCCGAAGCATCGGCTCGACTCTCCGAACTGCTCCCGCCCGGTACTCCCGTGCGTCTCGAACGCGACATCGATTCGCGTGACCAGTTCGGACGACTCTTGGCCTACGTCCATCGCGAGCCCGATGACCTCTTCGTCAACGCCGTGCTCATCGACGAGGGCCTGGCCCACCCGTATCCCTTCGAGCCCAACACCACTTACTCGGACCAGTTTGCCGCGGCTGCCGAAAGAGCGCGTACGAACGGCCTTGGCCTATGGTCCGCGTGTCCCGACGAGCCCTCTCCGTGAGCCCGTCGCGACCTCTTCGCGCGGGTCGCGCCGGTATCGTGACGACGTGGGCGACACCGTGAGCGACAACTTGGCCGAGCGACTCGGATACGACGCGAACACCAAGTTGGTCATCATCTCCTGTGACGATCTGGGCTCGTGCCATGCCGCGAACCTCGGGGTGTACTCGGCCATACGAGATGGTGTCGCCACCTGTGCGTCGGTCATGGTCCCGGCTCCCTGGGCCCGACACGCGGCCAAAATGTACGCCGGAGAGGACATCGGTGTGCACATCACCCTCAACGCCGAGCACCCCCTCTACCGCTGGGGGCCGATCACCCACGCTCCGTCGTTGTTGTCGGGAGACGGTGGCTTCCCGCGCAGTGTCGACGATCTTTGGGAACACGCC
>Ga0194120_10000211_pt1 | contig 105406 bp, 85 predicted proteins | sample TA2MahCa65mmetaG_FD_148642 | JGI IMG/M metagenome (GOLD analysis project Ga0194120, IMG submission 148642) | Freshwater microbial communities from Lake Tanganyika, Tanzania - TA2015019 Mahale Deep Cast 65m | ecosystem: Environmental > Aquatic > Freshwater > Lake | place: Tanzania: Lake... | reverse complement strand
GGCGACAACTACGTCGAGGCGGAGGAATTCCCGCAGGCGGTCACGGCATACCGCATGGTGGTCAAGCAGTACCCGACCAGCCCGTATGTCCCGGCGGCGCGCTACGGTGTTGCCGAAGCCTACATGAAGTTCGCCGCAGCGAACTCGAGGGCGAAGTCTCCGGACGAGGAGAACTACCGGAACGCCATCGCTTCGTATCAGGAAGTCATCAACGAGCACCCGGGTTCCGAATACGAGCCCCACGCGACCTTCCAGATCGCCGAGGCGTACTACCAGATTCGCGACTTCCAGAACGCCGTGACGTGGTACGACACGGTGATGGAGCGCTATCCTGAGGAATCGCTGGCTGCCTACGCCCTCTATGGTGCGCTGTGGAGCCTGAGCGAGCTCGGACGTAGCGATGAGGTGTTGGCTCGAGGACAGGCGTTCATCGAGCAGCACAAGTCCGACCCCGACTTCGACCTGCAGGCGTCTGAGATTCAGATGAAGCTCGGCGACATCATGTATGACCAAGAGAAGTACGAGGTCGCGATTGCCGAGTACGCCAAGGTTCTGAGCTATCCGAACCTGCCGAAGTTCTACGCCGTCAAGCTGCGCTCGCTGTTCCAGCAGGGCGTGGGCTACGTCAAGCTGGCTGAGACCAGCAACGATAACACCTACTACGAGAAGGCGGCTGCGCCTCTCCAGGCTGCCATCGACCGCTACTCGGACGACAAGTTCGACATGAACTACGAGTTCCCGGAGCGCAGCCCGTTGCTCGAGAACTCGGTTCTGAACAAGTGCCTCGTCCACGAACGGCTCTCGCAATGGCAACAAGCCCGCGCGACGTACGCGCTCATCCCCCGTATGAGCGAGAACTACGGCCGCGCCCAGGTTCTCATCGGCGAGACCTACGAGAAGGAAGGCAACATCGACCAGGCGATCAACCACTACAAGGCGATTGCCGCCAACGCGGCTCTCGGCGAGACGTGGCAGTCGCTTGGGGCGATCCGCCAGGCGGACTTGCTGAGGAGCGCCGAGCGCTACGCCGAAGCCGCCGTCGCCTACGGCGATGTCGCAAACAAGTACCCCAACAGCGATTACGTGGATGCCGCCCGATACTTGGTCGGCGTGTCCCTCTACTCGATCGAGCCGCGCACGCAGGAAACGCTGACCCAGTCCATCGCGGCGTTCCGCAACGTCGTGACGAACTTCCCGAGCAGCACAAACGCGCCGGACGCGATGTACGGCATCGTCCTGTCGACGAAGGCGCTTGCCGAAGCCGGAAACGCCTCGTGGGAGGAAGTCGTCACGCTCGCGGACGAACTGATCGCGACATTCGGCGACCGCGAGGAACCGCGCGCTCAGAAGGCGATCAACTCGGGCAACATGCTCAAGGTGCTCGCGCTTGAGAAACTCGGCTCCGGCAACGTCGATGAGATGATCGTCCGACTCAAGGCGGTTGCCAATGCCGCGAGCGCCGACGAGGCCGCTCGTTCGACGGCTCAGCTCAAGGTCGGGAACCTTCTGTTCGAGCGTGAACGGTTCCCGGAAGCCATTCCTGAGTATCAGGCACTCGCTGAGATGTACCCGCAGGGCGAGTACGCCGCGCTTGCGTGGTATCAAGCTGGCGTGAGCGCTTTCAAGGTGGGCGAAGCCACGACGGAGACCGATCAGGCCGGATCGCAGGCTGCATTCGCCCAGGCGGCGGAACTGACGGCGAAGGCTCTGGGGGCTGAGCCCGATCCGTCGCTTCTCGTCAGCATTTACTACACGCAGGGCCTTGCCCAGTCGAAATCCGGCAAACCCGTCGACGCGATCGATACGCTGAATAAGGTGACGGCGATGGAAGCGCAGGTCACCGACCCGGACAAGAAGCCTCTCGTGTTCGCCTCGCACATTGAGCTGGCGAAGCTGTACGCGCAACTCGGACGAACGACCGACTCCATTCGCGAGTACGACTACATCGCCCAGAACGCCGAAGAAGCGGGGAACCAAAGCCGGGCGCTGCTCTCCATCGCGGACATGTATGAGAACCAGCTCGGCGATCCCGTCCAGGCTGCCGCAAGCTATCTGCGCGCCGCCGAAGTCGCCGACGACGGACGCATCCGCGCCCAGTCGCTGTACCGCGCGGGCATTCTGCTGAGCGACCAGAAGAAGAACGACGAGGCGATCAGCGCGTTCACGGCGCTCCAGAACGAGTTCGTGAACGATCAGGACGCGAATGTGCTGCTGATGGTCGCTGACGCGGGCATGCGCATCTCCGACCTCTACGTCCTCACGGGCAAGGTGGGTCAGGCGATGGCGCAGGCGGAGGCTGCCCGGGACCGCGCGCTGACGTCTGGTGATGTCGTCCAGAAGGTCCAGGCTCAGTACCAGGTCGCGAACCTGCGTGCGCGGCAGGCGCGAGCCGTCTTCGACAATACGCCCAACGCCGCAAACACCGAGTACAAGCGGATCTCTCGGCAGTCGATCCAGGAGTACCTGAAAGCCGTCGAGTACGCGCAGCCGTTGGACAAGGCGCCGGATAACGCCCGCGTCTACGCGGGTCCAGCGCTCTACCAGGCTGGGCAGATCGCCTATGCCATCCATGGTCCGCAGGACCTGCCGGTCGCTGTCGATGCCCTGCCGCGCTTCGTCGACTACGCCTCGCGGAAGCTAGTGGAAGCGTCCGATGATGACATCAAGACGGCGCTTTACTACGCAGGCGTTGCGTACTACGACTTGGCGCGCGGCTCTGAGAACGATCCGCAACTCTTCAGCCGGTCGGCGCAGATGCTGTCGCAACTGGCTCAGCGCTATCCGCGCGATCCGGAAGCCGGGCTCTGGCAGTACCAGGTCGGCGAAGCCTACTTCGCGGCCCAGGACTTCCAGAGGGCTCTCACGGCGTATCTGGCTGTCGTGAGCTCCTACCCGCGCCATGAGAGCGCTGCGGAATCGCTTTACAGCGCCGCCGCGTGCTACTTCAACCTCGGCAACGAGGCGCAGGTATACGCGACGTACGACCGGTTGGCTCGCGAGTATCCATCTAGCAAGTTCGCGCCGGAAGCCACGCTGAACGTGGCGAACGCCCGTTACAACGAGGCGTCCACGATCACGAACGAAGCTCAGCGCATCGTTAAGCTCAAGCAGGCGCTCGATCAGTACCGCCGTGTGCTGACTCTGCAGAGCGCTTCGCCAGAGCTGAAGAGCGCCGCGCGGGGCTACGCCGAGGAAACTGAGGAACTGCTCGCCGCCCTCGAATACGGGCCCATCGAGCAGGCTCAGAACGCCGCGTTGGGTGCCGCGAACAAGGAACAGGCTCTCGGGCGCGTGATCCAGCGCTACGAGCAGTTGCTGAGAGACTATCCCACGGCCTCGTCGTCCATGATCGCGATGACGAAGATCGGCGACAGCTATGTCGCGATAGAGAAGTGGGACCAGGGCCTCGACTGGTACAACCGTCTCATGACCAAGTTCGTGGATGCTCAGGGTCGGCCGATGACGCCTGGCAACGAGTACGTGTCGAGAGCGCTGAATTACGCACGCGCGCAATACGTCGCGATCCGCGCTTACCTCGTCCAGACGGCGGCGGGCAGCTCCCGCTAGACCGTTCGGAGCAAGACACAGAGGCGGTCGACGCAATGAGCGTCGGCCGCCTCTCTCATTGCGTGGTCGTCAGCGTGGGCTAGTGCGCGCGGGCTCTCTCGCCTAGAACGCCGCCCGGATGGTGGCGGCCGAAGTCCTCACGAGTGAACCCTCGAAGCGATGCCACCGTGACGGCGAGCGCATCGCCGACGGCGAGTTGGCAGGTTGTGCTCGAGGTGGGAGCGAGGCCCAGCGGATCCGCTTCGCGTTCCACCGGGACCAGAAGCACCACGGACGCCAGCCTCGCCAACGGGGACTCCGCGGACGACGTCATCGCGATGACGGTGGCGCCATTCTGCTCCAGAAGCTGAACGGTCGCGACCGTCTCCTGGGTCTTGCCGGAGTTGGAGATGGCAAGGACGACATCGCCGGGCATGACGGCTCCGCTGTCGCCGTGGAGGGCATCCAGAGGATCGAGGAAGTAGGCTGGTGTTCCAAGACTGGCGAAGGTCGCCGCGATCTTGTGGCCGACATGGCGGCACTTCCCGACGCCCGTGATGTGGACGCGTTTGCGGCCTAGGTCGGCAAGCATGATGTGGTGCGCCGCCTCGTCGAGCGACTCCATTGAGAACGAACCGGCGATGCCGGCAAGCGCTTCGGCTTCGGCTCTGAGCGTCCGCACGCCGACGTGCGCTGCCCGGCTCTTGGGAGGAGTGTCGTCCTCGGTTGCGTGGGGCCAGCCAGCCGAGTAGAGCTCCATGAGGTGATGCCGGCTCGTGCCGAGGACGGGGAACGCTCCCACCACCTGACAGCAAGCTCCTCCGCAAGCGTTGGCGAGCCGGGCGGTGGCTTCCATGTCGAGACCGAAGTGGATCCCGGCGATCATTCCACCGAAGAACGCATCGCCAGCGCCGGTGGTGTCGACCGCCTTGATTTCGCTCGCCTGCACGCGAAGTGTCTCGTGGCCGTCGGCGAAGACGCTTCCCCTCCCGCCGTCGGTGATCGCCACCAGCTTGGACCCGTACTTCGCGTGGATCGACTGCGCCTGCTTCTCGGCGGATTCTTCGCTCGATAGCTGAACTGCCGCCGACTTGGCAGGCTTGACGACATCTGCGAGCCGGATCGTCGCCTCGAGCTCATCGCGCGACCCCAGTTTGGCGACGTTGACGCAGAAGTCCGGGGATACGTCGACGTCCAGGAAGGTACGAACGCCGGCATCGCGTGCGATGCGGAGCACCTCGATCACCGTCGGGAGCGGTAGTTGGGAGACCTCCGTCGAGACCATGGCGGCGTCGCGGATGGCGTCAGCGAAGTCGGCGCGGATGTTCTCCGGGGTCGTGGTTCCTGTGGGTCCCCGAAACATGTAGATCGCGCGTTCAGCGTCAGGATCGACGTAGATGACCGAGAACCCGGTCGCCGCCCCGTCCACGACACGGACGCTCGACCGGTCGATGCGATGGCGATCCATCGTGCCGCGGATGACCGTGCCGTGGTGATCGTTGCCCTGGTAGCCGAACAGCCCCGTCGGCACGCCGAGGAGCCTTGCCCAAGCCAGGTGGTTCAGCGTAACCCCGCCCACGACTTCGACGTGGACATCGCCGGACTCGTCAGGCAGCAGGTAGGTCTTGAGGTCGGGTCCGGCGATCTGGTTCGTGCGGTAGATCACATCGACAACATTGCTGCCGATACCCATGTGGCGCTTGACATGCGCGGACATGCGGCGTGCCCCCTATCGACGGAGACCATGTGCGGAGGTAGGAGCGCTCGGATCAGTCGTCCAACACTTGCCCAAGCTGTCCCACGGCGGTCTTGCCGCCCTGGTAATGTAGGTGGCGCTCGCCGACAATCGGTTGCGTGCTCGTGACTTCGACGGTGCCCTGGATGTCGCCCATCTCAGCGTCGCCGACCTGCCACCAGCGGGACGGAGGGATCACGTGGCTGAGTTGGCGAACGATACGTCCGTCAACGGTGCGCGTGCAGAACGACACATGGGCATCGGCGTTCCCCACATTGAGGAACCGGAACCATTCCCCTGCGCCTGCCACAAGTTCCGGGAAGAACAGACGCCTGCCCACCGTCTTGTCCTCGACACACGCGCCCGCGAAATCGAGCACCTGTGTTCCCAAGTGGCAGTGACGCTCACCGACGATGGGCTGGTTCGCAGAGACCTGCAGCGAGGTGGTGACCTTCACCTCTTCGACGGCAAGGTTCCATCCCACAAACGGGGAGAGCGTGTTCTCCTTCGACCAGATGGCGTTGCCGTTCTCATCTCGCGCAACCGCGACCACCTTTGCCGGCGCGTTGCCTACGTTGACGATCTGCACCCAGTCCTGCCAAACAGGATCGAGCTGAGCGAAATAAAGGACCGTTCCCGTCGGCATGGAGCGACCTCCAGAGGTCGAACAGGCAGCGCGACTCAAGAACGAAGCAAGGAACCGACACTTCGAGTCTAGCAACGACGCCCTCGGCCCGTCAACCCGACGTCCAGCGCTGCCACGCTGCTTGGCGGGCGATCTTGGCGAGGGGACCCACGAGGTCCTTTCGTCGGCGACGCGATCCGCTCGGCAGACGGGTCACGCGCGTGAAGAGCCGGGCCATGCGCCGCCTGACCAACACGCGCCCGTTGAGCGCCCACCCGCACGCCTGAAGCAGAATGCCCAGGTCCCGCCGACGAAGACGGAGCCATGCAGTCACGGCGGTGACGAACATGACGACCGTGAACAAGACGCCGAACGTCGCGCTGGCGGTGGCGAGGAGCCGTTGCACCGCGCCGGGCTCGGCGAGCTTGGTCGCCGTGTCGGTGATCAGCTTGAGCGCGGTGCCGAGCCCCGCAACGACGAATCCGGCTCCGATCATCAGGTCTCGGGCGGTGCCAGAGCCCTTGCCCGACGCGGGAGGCGGAGGCGTTGGCGAGGCGCTGTCGAGCGGCGGTGGCTGAGGAGCCGCTGGGAGCTCTGCGGTCTGTGACACCGCAGCGGCGCTCGGAGCCGTGCGAATCCCCGTCTGCACACGCGATTCAACGCTGGTCGTGGCGGTCGTGAGATGCGTCTCCGCCTCCTTCTGGACGCTTGCCGCCAGTTGCTCGGTTCTACCGGCGACGAGCGCGCGGGCGCGCCGGATAGGTTCCTTCATGGACTCCCACAGACTGACGGGACCCTCGACGACCTGCGTGATTTGAGCGTCCAACTCCCTGCCAGTCCGGTCGAAGAAGACGCCTCGACGACCGACGTAGAGGTTCGCCGTGGAGCCCCTTGTCACCGGTACGACGACCTCGCGGCTGTCGGGCGGCTGCGAGCCCGTGATCTGCAGGTACAGCAGAAACATGCCGCTGTTCTTGGCGAGAGCCGCGTGTACCGCCCGATTGCTGACGAGCACGGAGAACGCCATCTCCCGTCCGTCGATGACCAACGTACCGACCTCGAACATCGCGCGCGCATGGGGGGCGAACAGATCGGGGAAGCTGACGAAGTTATTGACGAACGTCGCGAGCCATCGATGGTAGAGCACGAGACGTTCGAGCTCGCGCACTTGGCGAAGCTCGTCGCCGACCTCGCGGTCGGCTAGGATCATCCGTCGCAGCTCCGCGTCGTGCGGTGACGCGAGCAGCTCGCGCAGCCGATCTACGCCCAAGCCTTCGACCGGCGTGCTCGGCTTGGACGCCGTCCACGCGCCATAGGGCGCGAGGCGCGACAACAGCGACCGCCAGGTGGGTTCGTCCAGCGTCTCCGGCGGCTCCCCCAGCGCGGGCAGGAGCGCGTTGTCGCGGAGCGCCGATAGCTCCGACCGGTAGCTTTCGTTGAACCCGTCGATCAGAGGCAGGACGCCGGAGGCGTCGGGCGCTGCCAACGGAGCGCGACGGAGGTGCGCCCGGATCGCCTCCGGGTCTGACACGTCCAGCGGGTCGGGCCCGTCCAGCGGCGGAGTGAGACGGTCCAGAGCGCGCGGGTCGAAGCGCACCAACGCGCACTGGGCGAAGAACTCCTCCGCCTTCGCTCGGATCGACGCGACCGCCGCAGCCGCAGCCGGCGTCGCATCGCCGAACGGCATCACCTGGTTCGGTCCGCTGTCGGCGGTTCCTTGGTCGTGCCACGCCAGAAAGGCGGTCGCCTCCTGGCGGAACCGGTCGAGCGTCGCATCGTCGACGCCTTGCGCGCCGGACACGTCCTCCGCCCCGCCGAGACAGGCGATCAGGTCTCGAGCCAATGCGGCAGCGTCCGGGTCAGCCACGAACGAGGGCGGAATGACGCCATCGCCGTTGAAGACGGCTTCGGACATGATGCGTCGGCGGTCGCGCACCTGATCGAGATGGATGTCCGCCTGGTCGGCGGATCCCAGGTTCGACAGAACACGCTTGGCTGATGCGAGGAGAGCCGCACCTGTCGCCGTATCTGTGCGGATAAGGTCGATAGGAACCGCAGGCGTTCGGTCGAGCCACGACGACGATGGATGCAGCGCGTCTGTGGTCCACTGGATCGCCGCGCGCACGTCATCGCTGACGATCCGACCGTTGCCGTCGGCGTCCAGGAACGCGAGGAATGCGGGGTCAGCTTCCAATCCCGTGACCGGGCAACTCGTTGCGACCCAGCGACCGTCGTCCAGAGCGACGACAGCCGCCAAATCCTCGGCGCGTTCGACGACGAGATGGTAGTGCCCGCCATAGTTCTGGAAGACCGGCGTTCGTGCCCGCGTCCGACGCGCCATGCGCCTGCCCTCTACCCGACCTACTCCTGAGACACCTGATCGACGGCGCGTCGCAACTCCGGCACAGACGCCGCCACCGCCGCCGCATCGATCTTCTCGGCGAGGTCGCGGTACCCGGCGGTCTTCACCATCGTTCGCAGGTTGTCGCGAACCTGCACGAGCGACCACGCGACGACATCCGGCACGACGGCGCGGTCGAGGCTGTGGTAGCCGTCGAAGCCGGTGGGGTCATAGTGGTAGTGCGGCGCCGTGTCGAAGCAGTCGAATCGGAGCAACTGGGTGTCCTTGCCATCGACATTGCCGAACACCCGAATCGCTGGACCACGGTCGCCGCCGAAGCGACGGTACTCAACGTCGAACCGAACGACTCCCACCTCGAGCGTGACATTGCCTGACATTGGCATCGCCTCCTTGGTCCGGGCCCCGCGTCGGGCAGATCGCTTCTGTCCGACGAGGAGGTCCCTCAGTCACCGGTAGCAGCTAGCTCTCGAACAGCTCCGCGATATCGACTTGGCGCTTCTCCTTGTCGCTCTTGATTCCTGCGAACACCATCGCGAGGGACTTGATGTTGTCTCGGCTGCTGCACTCCGGTTCGCGACCCTCACGGATGGCGCTCACGAACTCCTCCAAGAGAGCGTCCTGACCTCCGAGCGGGAGCTCGTCCAGAGGCAACTGTTCGCGCCCGTCCTTGGGTCCGGCGGGGTTGCCCGTCCAGAACAGTGCGTCGTCCTCCCATGTCAGCGAGCCCTTGGGCCCCTCGATCCGCCAGTCGCCGTTCCAGGACGTGCGCTTCCCGACGCTCGCGCCAAGCGAGTGGTGCGTCACGGTCAGACCGCCCTCGAACTCGAAGATCGCCGTGTGAGCGGCGTCCCCGGCGTGCCAGCCCCACGACACGTTCCACGTCTTGGCGAGCACGTTCACCGGCTCCCGGTCCAGGACGTACCGCAGCATGTCGAAGTGGTGGATCCCCATGTCGGTGATGAGCGGATAGGGCATCGTGACGTAGTGAGTGCCGGGAGCTTTCGCCCACGGCATGTAGAACCCTACGACCGCATGCTCCGGGCCCCCGACGACACCTTCCTTGAGAAGCCGGTGCGCAGTCCGAGGCGTTCTGCCGAACCGATAGTTCTGCGTGATGACGTGCGTCACGCCGGCGCGCTCGGCGGCAGCGACCATGCGATACGCTGCCTCGAACGTGTCACTGAGGGGCTTCTCGCCGATCACGTGGAGTCCAGCGTCGAATGCCTCCAGCGCTACGCGCTCATGCGCCGCCGGTGGCGTGACGTCGCACACGAAGTCCGCCTCGGCTGCCTTCAACGCGTTCGACAGCGAATCGTGAACCTCGTCGCGCGGAAGTCCCCACTCCGATATGACGCGCTCGCGCCGTTCCGGCGAAATCTCGACGTAGCCGACGAGCTCGACGTCTCGGTGGCGCCTGCAGGTGTCGTACCAGCTTCTGGCTCGTCCGCCGACGCCGACGATGATGCCTCGCATCGACCCATTCCTTCCGCAGTGACGTGATGAGCACACGACCCGCTACACTGGGTTACGTTGCGCCGTGTGGTGGCGCTCCCAGTTCAGGAGCCACTGCTTCAGCTCCACACTTCCCCCGTACCCGACCAGGCTGCCGTCCTTTCCGACGACGCGATGGCACGGGATGAACAACGGCACCGGATTGCGCGCGTTCGCGCTTCCGACGAACCGAGGACCCAGCTTGCCGTACCCGAGTCTCTTGGCGATGTCCGAGTAGGCGAGAGTCGAGCCCGCCGGGATCGCGGAGACCGCGTCGAGAACGCGTCGCGTCGCTGGCGCAACGTCTGGATCGGTAGCAACGCCACTCAACGCCGCCATGTCCCCACGGAAGTACGCCACGATGGCTTCAGCAGCGCGGCGAACCAACGCCGCAGACGACCCGGGACGTGTCGCGGGATGGGAGCGTTCCCAGCGAGCGCACTCTGCCTCGAACTCATCGCTCTTGGGCAGTCCGACGACGACGATGGCGTCGGACGACGCTGCGATTCGGACATCGCCGATCTGCGTGGATACCGTCTCGGTCTGGAGTTTCGGCACTAGGCACAGCCTTCGAGTAGCCGCTTGGACTTGTCGATTCCCACATCGGGGTCTTCGCCGCCCGCGTACCGGATGCCCAGCCACTCGGCGCCAGACGACCGCGTGAGCCTTCTGATGCAGTACCCGATGGGCGTCCGACGGTCTTCGCCGTACTCGTCGAAGTCGTACGTCGTCGCGTGGACGGCAGCGACCACAGGCGCGAGGTCCCTCAGCGCCGCCTCTCGAGACGATGGCGGAACCGCGCTGACATCGACAAGCGCTCGGACATCTGGATCCAGCGACCGAAGCAGATCGACGAAATCAGGCTCACATCCGGGAGCGACGCGTTGGTTCCCCAAGAGCATGCGGACTCCGGCGTCGCGCGCTTCCTCAGCACACGCGTGACAGGCGCGAGCCACAGCGACGGCGTCGTAGCCTTCTCCGCCGACTGATGGGATGACCGTCACATGGGCGCAGCCCAAACGACGCGCCGCTCGGATCCACGCCACCGCCGCTGACAAAGCGCCTTCACCGCCTTGGCTGAGGCTGAGGTCCGAGTCATCGATGAGCGTGTTCAGCCATACGCCCTCTGGCACAGCCGTAAGCGTGACTCCTGATCCGCCTGCGCCCGCTCTGCCGCTCATCAGCGATGTCGGAACCTCGATGGCTCCCAGCGCGAACCGTGACGCGGCGGCTCGCGCAAACTCCCCGACGTCGAGTACGTCGTCCGTCTGCGACGCCATCCGAGCCGTCGCTGCGGTCGCCACGAGCGACAGCCGGGGTGCCGCCCCCTCCATGCGCCGCGCTCCGAGGCGAGGGTCATCCGCACGGTACAGGTTCCCAGCGTCACGTCGCGGCATTGGGCTGTACCGGATCACCAATCCGCGCTGCGTCACCGCGCCCATGCTCTGCCGTGATCTCTTCGACCGCCGCAACTACGTCGCCCACATCGTCATCGGACATTCCGGGCCACATCGGCAGGCTGGCGACTCGTGAGAACGCCTTCTCCGCGTTGGGGAGGTCGCCCGGACCGACGTCGCATATGCGCTGGTAGTGGGTCATGAGGTGCAACGGCGTGTAGTGGACGAGCGCGCCGATGTTGCGGTCGTTCATCGCCGTCACGAACTCGTCCCGGTCGATGCCTAGCCGATCCAAGTGCAGGTGAACGACGAACAGATGCCACGCGTGAACGCCGTCTGCAGGCGTCGATGGCAGGTCCAGAGCCGGAGACGACCCGAGCGCATCGAAGTACCGCTGAGCGATCCGACTACGAATCTCCATCTGGCGGTCGAACTTGGTGAGTTGCGAAATCCCCAGCGCCGCCTGGATGTCCGTCATGTTGCACTTGAACCCCTGCTCGACGACATCGTAGGTCCACGGCTGTCGAGTCGTGCTCCGGGCCCAAGTGTCGCGACTGAGGCCATGGTAACGAAGCCGCCGGACGCGCGCCGCCAGGTCGGCGTCGTTCGTCGTCACCATGCCGCCTTCGCCGGTTGTGATGTTCTTCGTCGGGTAGAAGCTGTACGCGGTCGCGTCGCCGCACGAACCGATGCGTTGTTCGCCGACACGGGCTCCGATGGCGTGCGCCGCGTCGTCGATGAGCTTCAGCCCGTGTTCCCGACATATCGCCAAGAGGGCTCCCATGTCGCATGGCATCCCCGCGATGTGCACAGGCACGATGGCGCGGACGTCGGGGGTCAGTGCCTGTCGAACGGCGTCCGGGTCGAGGTTCAGCGTGTGCGGATCGACGTCGGCGAACCGTACCTGAGCGCCGGTGTGAAGGATCGCCTCGGACGTCGCCGTGAACGTGTACGGCGTCGTGATGACCACGTCGCCGGGACCGATCCCGGCTGCGAGCAAGGACAGGTGGATCGCAGCCGTGCACGAGCTCACCGCGATGCCGTGCTCCGCCCCGACGAGCTCGGCGAAGCGCCGCTCGAACTCGCCGACGCGCGCGCCCATGCCGATCCACGGCGTCCGCAGCACCTCGACGACGGCGGCGATGTCGTCCTCGTCGATCCAGGGCTGGTAGAGCGGGAGCTTCGTCGCGCGAGTGTTCCGCATGGCGTCGGTCTCCTACGACCTCGCCATTGTCGCACAACGAGGTACGAACCGGCAACGGTCTTGAGGTGCGCCGTGACGGTCAGACAGCGGTTCCTGGAGGGACGAGCACCTTGAGCGCCGCCGGGAGGGTTCGGACGTCCATCGGCGTGGGTTGGACGTGGTCGCCGTCAAGCATCTTCCGAAGGGGCTCTTGGCTCTCGACGCGCACGGTGGATGACCGGTAGACGTGGAACGCCGGATGCGTCACATGCTCGCCACTGTAGACTTTGGGGAAGGTTCGTACGAGTTCGATCCGGCTGATCTCCGAGACGACGACCACGTCAAGCTTGCCGTCCGTCAACGACGCCTGCGGAGCCATCCACTGACCCCCGCCGCAGTAGGGCGTGTTCTGCGCCATGACGAAGACGGCGGAGTGCTCGACCACGTCATCGTCCAGGTAGATGCGCATCGGCACGGGGCGCAGGCGCATGAGCGCGCGAAACACGCCGGCGAAATAGGCGGGGGAACCGTGAATCCAGTGGAACCGGTTCGCCTCGTAGGCTACTTCGGCGGCGAACCCGACGCCGCATACGCCCGTGAACAGTCCATCAGAATCCGATCCGAGGTCGATGGCGAGTTCGGCACCCCCAACGACGACGGTGACGGCGTCCGGGAGCTTCGACGGGATGCCGAGCGAGCGCGCCAAGTCGTTGCCGGTTCCCGCAGGGAGGACGCCCAGCCGAGAACCCGATCCGTGCAGCCCGGCGGCGACCTCGCGCGCCGTGCCATCCCCGCCGAACGCCACGACCGTCCGAATGCCCGACTCCGCCGCGCGTCGCGCGAGCGTGGTGGCATGTCCCGGCGCTTCGGTCCGCAGAACGGTCACCTGGGCCCCGGCGCACTCGAGCTCGGCGCAAGCGGTTTGGACCTCGTGCGAGCTCCGTCCCTTGCCGGCTGCTGGGTTGTAGATGAGGTGGAGATCGGGGCTCATAGGGCGCTTGACGTGTCCCGACGCCAAGCGTCGACCGACTTGGCGACCTGGATGACTGGCGCGGTCCAAATCCGCCCGCGATGTCGTCTCAGGAAGCCGCACAACTCGCGGAACTCGGACTCCCCGACGAGCAGGTGCCCTTCCCCGACGCCGTGAAACGTGAGGATGACCCAACGACCCTCACCAGCGGCTCGCTCTGCGTGTCCGACGAGTTCAGGACCCGACATGCGCTCGCAAGGGAACGACCAGAGCGATGCGAGATCGGCGAGGCGGGGATGGTTCGCGGCTTCGCCCTTCGCGCGCGCCGCCAGGAAGTGACGCGCGATGACCGGGACGTAGCTCTGACGATTGGCTCCCTCGCCGACGAAGTCCTGGTAGCAGGGGTAGCAGAACGAGAAGTCCGATTGTTCCGGCACGCCTTCGCGCAGGCGACGCGAACACTCGAGCACGTCGGCTTCGATGTCGGCGAGCGTCAGGTCCTCCAGCCCTTTGGCGTCGGCGTTCCATCCGAAGTTCCGCGAGCACACGTGCCGGATCGTGTGGTTGCCGATCTCATGCCCCGACGCGTGAGCCTCGCGCCACGGCTTGAGCCACTCCACGTAGTCGTCTGCGCGGGGATTCACGTAGAACGTCCCCTGCAAGCCGTGCTGGTCGAGAACCGGGATGACGGTGCGAAGCTGCGATGGGTGCCCGTCGTCGAACGTGAGAGAGACGGCTCCGGAACACCCGTTGCGCCATGGACTCGATGGAGACATGGAGGTACCTCAGGATGCGTGTGGATGCGCGCGCGAGGTCAGGCGGCTATTATGGAGGACGTCAAGCGCGACGGCAACGGCGGAGCCGAAGAACAGAAAGAGCGCAGCATGTCAGCCGCTTCGCTAACAGGAATCCACTTCCTGCTCACCTACCGCTGCTCCGCTGCTTGCGACCACTGCTTCGTCTGGGGCAGTCCCGAACAGAGCGGCGTTATGTCGGCAGACGACATCGACGCCTATCTGATCGGCGCATCCGACCTGGGCACGATCACGTCCGCCGCCATCGAGGGCGGCGAGCCCTTCGTCTACTACGACGAGCTCCTTGCCGCCGTCGAAGTCTGCCATCGACACGGGCTCCCCGTCGATGTGCTCTCCAACTGCTTCTGGGCGAGATCCGAGCAGGACGCGGAAAACGCGCTCGTCCCGCTCGTTCGCGCCGGGCTGACGAAGCTGCTGACGAGCACAGACGTCTTCCACACGGTCTATGTCCCCTCTGAGCGTGTCGATACGGCGATTGCTGTTGCCGAGCGGCTCGGCATCGGGACGGGCAAGATGGTGTCGCGGATCGAGTCCGTCATGTTCAGAGGCAGAGCGGCGCACGCGTTGGCGCCGAAGGATACACGCGAAGGGGTCGCGTGGCAGGAGTGCCCAACCTGCCCGAAGGAAGCCCTCGCATCACCTCGGCGGGTTCACCTGGACCGGCACGGGAACCTTCACGCCTGCCAAGGCATATCCATCGGGAACGCCGCTTCGCAGTCCATCGCGGACGTGGCGCGCGCCTACGACCCCGAGGCGCATCCCATCGTCGGAGCGCTTCTCCGGGGCGGGCCCACGCAACTCGCTCGCATGGCGATGGAAGACGGCTTCTCACCTGAGGAACGCTACGTCGACGCCTGCCATCTCTGCTACGAGTCGCGCCGAGCGCTCCGCCCACGCCATCCGCGCGAACTGGGACCAGACGAGATGTACGGCATCGCGCCGCCGCAGCCCGTCTAGCCTACCGGCACATCGACGACGCCCACGACCTCTGCGTCTACGCCGAACGGCAGATGCGCTGCCGTGGCACCGTCCGAGCCGATGGCGAGAGACCTGCCGATGCAGTCGTGCCCCTGCCACGGTCCGGCGTCCATGGTTCCCACGTTGCTGACGCCAACGACGGCCACGCCGCGTTCCGATGCCAGCGTGCGATACGCTCCCAGCCACAGCCCGCCGTACGGGGTCGCCTCGTTGTCGAACCCCGGAGGAACCGCCCAGGCGCACGGCGAGAGGATCAGGCGCGCGCCCATGCGCGACAGCGCGCGAGCGATGTCGAGCGACTCGGGGAAGTTGTCGGCGCAGATGGGGATTCCCACGCACCCAAACGGCGTGTCGGCGACCGCGAGCGACCTGCCGGGCGAGTAGAGGTCCAGTCCGATGCCGAGCTCGTTGATCTTCCGATGCGTCAACAGCAGTTCGCCCGTTGGAGAGAGGAGAATCGAGGCGTTGTGCAGCCGGTCTCCGGCACGCTCGACGAGCCCAGCGACGATGTAGGTTCCCGACCTACGCGCGGCATCGGCGATGGCGTCCGAGTGACGACCAGGGATTGATTGTGCGAGTTCGCGCGCCGCCGGATGGGTCCACCCGATATCGAGGCATTCGGGCAGCAGCGCCACGTCGCAGCCGTCGCGGGCGGCACTGGCGACCGCGTCTGCTGCGCGAGACAGGTTCTCCTCGGGGCGTCCGCCCTCGACTCGTATCTGGCACATGCCGATCCGCACGTTGGGCATCGGGTCAACCCTCGCTCATCCGACGATGGGGATAGGCTCCGACCCACAGCCGTACGATGGCTCCGTCGGCGTCGCGCTCGAAGCGGGCGAGCTCGCCGTCATCGCTGCTGCCGCGAATGCGGAACCGGTCGGGCCCGTCGGGGTCGAGACGCGGCGCTCCTGCGAGCGGCGCAGCGGCGGATCCCAGCAGCACGAGCTCGCCATCCCGATGCGCGACGTAGCGCTCGCCGAAGCCCTTCCACGCGTAGATGCCTTCGTACTGGGCTCCTTCGGGCACATCGTACCGCTGTGGCGTCTTGGGCTGACGTTGGCGGACCCGGGCGAGCACCGGCGACAGAATCTCCAGCGCGCGGTTGCACGCTCCCGACGTGTTGTAGGTCGTGTTCGCAAAGACGGCGACGCCCAGACGCTGATCCGGCAGAATCCCTAGCTGGGTTCGGTAGCCGTCCACGGAGCCGCCGTGACCGATGGTCCGAGCGCCGCTCAAGTCGCCGATCGCCCACGCGATGCCGTGTCCGTTTCGAGTGCCCGGGTGGAGGAACAGCGGGTTCCACATCTCTCGAATCGTGCTTCCGGCGAGAGGTTGCCCGTCGCCAGCGGGCCCGTCACGGTATTGCATCATCACGAACCGGCTCAGGTCGTCCACGTTCGAGTAGATGCCACCCCCGGCTGCGAGGGCTCCGAGCCACCACTGGTCGACGGGTTCGGGCGGCTCGCCGCCGGAGCCGGGGTAATAGCCCGTCGCCAGCGTCTCTTGGACACGCGCCGTCAGGTCGTAGCTGCTGCGCGACATGGCGAGCGGTCCGAACAGGTGCTTGGCGACGTACTCCCCCAATGCCATGCCCGACAGCCGCTCAACGACCATGCCCAGCACACCGAAGCCAAGGTTCGAGTAATGGAGCTGAGTCATCGGCGGGTAGAGCAGCGGATGCCCGTCGAGCGCCGCGAGGGCGCTCTCCGTCGAAGGCGCGTTGTGGCTGAGCCAGTGATCGCCGTCCGGTTCCCTCTGGAGACCCGAAGTGTGTGAGATGAGGTGTCGCAAGCGGACCGGTGGGCAATCATCACCGACCCCTCGGAGCCGGAACTCGGGAACATGGGTCGCGGCGAGATCGTCGAGGTTCAGCTTGCCGGCATCGCGCAGGTGCATGATCGCCGAAGCAGTGAACAGCTTGGTGATCGACGCGATCCGGTAGACCGAGTCCGACGTCGCGGGAGCCTGCGAGGCGAGATCACGCAAGCCGAAGCCGCCGCTCCACGCGATCTCCTGGTCGATGACAACCGTCGCCGAGACGCCGACCGTCTCGCCCGCATCGACATCTGCCTGCAAGCCAGCCTTCACGAGGTCGATGGCAGCCGCGACCTCGGGATGGGCTGCTATCGTCGCAGCCATGGCGGGACTCCTCTACTTCTCGATGACGATCGAGTCGCGGAGGTTCCCGTCGATATCGTAGGCGCGGTAGACGAGTCGGTCGCCGCTGATCTGGATGTCCAGAACCTGGTAGGTCGACACGTTCGTCATGCCGAACTCCGTGTAGTCGCGCGGGTCCTGGCTGTACATCTTCGTGCCGGACACCGACACATGTAGACGGTGCCCTCCTTGGTCGACTCGACGCGCTTCCCGTCCTTCATCGGGTAGGTTCGCAGGTAGGCGTGGTCGTGACCCTGGAGCGCCATGTCCACGTGGTACTTGTCGAACAGCGCCCCCCAGACCTCGCGGATCGACTTGTTGTCGCGATTGGGAGCCGATGAGTACGCCGGGTGGTGGTACGTGACGAACTTCCACGTCGCCTTCGACGAGGCGAGCTGCTCCTCCAGCCACGCCGCCTGCGATTCCGCCGAACGATTCGAGTCCAGCACGACGAACAGCGCGTTGCTGTACTCGAACGAGTAGGCGTGCTCCGGCTCCATGTCGGCTGGACCGTTGCCGCGGACCGCGAGCAGGTCGAGGTAGAGCTTCGGAGCCCCGCCCTGGTACTCGTGGTTGCCGATGGCTGGAACGAGCTGGCGGCGGTCGTAGACGCCCTTCGCGTTGTGGAAGAGGTCGTCCCAGTCGTCGCGCTCGGCTCCGCGATTCACGATGTCCCCAGCCATGACGTAGAATGCGGCGTCGGGACGGTCGCGATAGGCGCCGTGGATCAGGCTGCCCCAGCGGTCCAGCCCGTTCTGGGCGTCGCCCATGTAGATGAACGAGAACGGCTCCGTTCCCGCTGGCGCTGTCGTGAACTCCTCCAACTCGCCCCAGCCGTCGTCCGAGCCGTCGCCGACGGCGTAGACGTAGGTGGTCCCGGGCTCCAGGTGATACAGGAACGCCGTGTGCCGGTGCACGACCGGGTCATTGGCGATGTCCGGCGTCTCCAGCCGCTTCGTCTCCGCCTTGGCGATCATCGGCTTGCGGGGGTCGAACCGGTTGCGGTCGGACTTCCGCTGGTACAGCACGGCTCCGGTCGGCACTTCGGTTGACGTCCGCCACTGGATCGCCTGGGTGGTCTGAGGGTTCCCCGCCCACGTGAGAACCACTTGATCGGGCTTCTTCGACGACGGATGGCGCGTCAGGCGGAACAGATTGGTCAGTCGGGCGTCGTCGCGCCTACCGCGAGTACCTCGGAGGAGCACTTGACCATCGAGTTCCGCAGGAACCGCTTCGAGCGTCTCCGATCGGTCCGTGTAGGGCGCTTCGCCGACCTTGAGCACGCCGACCGTGTGCGTCCCGGGGTAGATGTCGGTGAGCTGAACCGAGGCTCCTGCCTTCTGAGGCGCGACCGCGATGAAGTAGTGCTCGCCGCCTCCCGACAGCGAGTTGACTCCAAGACCGACCCAGCCCACCTCGAACGGCTTCGCCCAGACCTCGAACGTGCGGCTGGCGACCGTCGCCTCCGCGTCTCGCCGGGAGAACCCGCGCAGCGGCAACCAGAACGGAGCATCCCCGGACGCTTTGTCGCGGAGGACGAACACCGTGATCGCTATGTTCGCCGTGAACGAGATATGCTCCGTGCCGAGCGTCTCCTTCTCCGCGTCAGTCAGGAACTGCTCGACGCGCGCCACGGTCAGCGAGGCGAGAGCCGTCGGGGTCAGGTCGCGACGCATCCGCTCGACCACCGATGCGACCGTGTCGTGCACGGACGCGTGGTCGCCGACATGGGCTCGCGCGGCAAGCGGCGCGGCGATCAGGAGGGCGAGGGCGGCGAGGACATGGCGTCGGCGGCGCGGGGAATGGGGCATTCGGTGTTCTCCTTGACCGTGGCTCTTGAGAGCGGGCTCCGGCGGGCTAGCGAGGCGTGCGCTCGTCGCCGAACCGCAGGTACCCGAAGCGAGACGCGTTGTGGAAGTTCGGGATGAGGGTTTGCGACCAGGACGACAGTTCTGGCGCGCCGGGCTCCGATCGGTCGATCCGGTAGAGGTTCATCCGCCATTCGTCGCCGACTTTGGGCGGCGCATGAGGAGCCGTGTAGAACTCATCGAGCGGCAGAGCCATCTCGACCGACCAACCGGTGGAGGTCGTTGCGACGGCATGGCGGATGCGCTCCATGTTCCAGTCACGCAGCACTTGTGTCCGACGACCGTTGTTCAGAATCATTGCGTCGAACAAGGTATTCAGAGGGTTCACTTCCAGTTCCGCGTAGGTATGGAGCTCGCCGGATGGCGACAGGAACACCTCGACGACCTCTTCCTCCCACAGGTTGGCATCGCGCCGGATCATCGTCGCGTTGGGTTCGGTGTCAGCATCCACGCAGTCGAACGCGACGTAGAGGTATTCGTCGTCCCACGTCAGCCCTGCCGTTGTCGGTTGCCTGGGAGTCTCGCCGGTCGCCGCGAGGCGCAGCTCAGCGCGCTCCGCCAGGAGCCACGCCGGATCGTCCAGCCTTCCGTCGATCGTGGGCGGAGCCGTTCCCGCCGGGAGCTTGGGACACACCAGAACCGGCAGCTCCGAGGTGGCGGCGGATCCGGCGACCGCTGCCGCGAGCAGGATGTCACAGAGCATGCCGTCCTCCTAGACGGTATCGGGCGGGACACCTCAGACCTTGGGAACGCCAGTCGTATCGCACATGAGCCGACAAGTCAAGTGTCAGGTGGCAGTCCGGCGCATATAATCGTGTCGGGAATCGACCGTGGACGTGTTGGTGACTGGAGCCGGAACGTGCTTTGGGATGACCCGATTCGCACGGAGTTGGCGGAACGCCGCGCTGCAGATCTCGAGCGCCGGTTGCGGTGGGTCGAGTCGTCGCCTGAGCCTCGCGTCCGCATGGACGGGCGAGAGATGCTTGTCCTCGGCTCCAACAACTACCTCGGGCTGGCGACCCACCCCCACGTTGTCGCTGCTGCCGAGGCAGCCACGCGCCGGTATGGCTCCGGTTCCGGCGGATCGCGTCTGACGACGGGGAACCTGGCCCTCTACTCCGACCTGGAGATGGACCTGGCGCGAATCAAGGGAACCGACGCCGCTGTCGTGTTCTCCAGTGGCTACGCGGCAAATACAGGCACGATCCCGGCTCTCGTCGGCGAAGGGGACCTGATCCTCTCGGACGCGCTGAACCATGCTTCGCTAATCGATGGATGCAGGCTGTCTCGCGCCGAGAAGCGGGTCTACGCACATGGCGACCCCGACCACATCGCGTTCTCGCTCCGAGACCGCAACGCGTTCCGCCGAGTGCTGATCGTGACCGACGGTGTGTTCAGCATGGACGGCGACATCGTGCCACTCGACGCGGTCTGCGCGCTCGCCGAGGAGTTCAGCGCGGGTGTGCTCCTGGACGATGCGCACGGGCTGGGAACGGTCGGTCCGGCGGGCTTTGGCACAGCAGAGCGCTTCGGGTTGACTGACCACCCGGCGTTGCTCCAGATGGGGACGCTCAGCAAGGCTCTGGGAGCGCTCGGCGGCTATGTGGCGAGCTCGCATGCCGTCGTCGAGCTCCTCAGGCAGAAAGCTCGGTCGCTCGTGTTCTCGACCGGACTGCCTCCGGCGGCGCTCGCCGCCGCCCGGGAGTCGCTTACGATTCTGCAGTCGTCGCCAGAGCTCGTGTCGCAGCTTCGGAGCAATTCGTCCTATCTGCGCTCAGAACTCAGGCGCCACGGCTTCCGCGTTCCGTCCGGTGAAACGCCCATCGTTCCGCTGCTCATCGGACCTGCGCGCGACGCGGTTCGCCTGGCAGAGGCATGCGAGCGGCGGGGGCTACTCGCGTCGGCGATCCGTCCTCCGACCGTGCCCGAAGGCACAAGCCGCCTGCGCCTCTCCGTGATGGCAACGCACACGGCGGAGGACCTGGCGAAGGCGGTCGAAACACTCGTCGCGTCGGCGCGTGAAACCGGCGTGTTCTAGGAGCCCTGCCGTTGGCGATGCGCGGTGTGTTCATCACGGGTACGGACACAGGAGTCGGCAAGACCGTCGTTGCCGGAGGGCTGGCTGCCGTCCTGCGGCGTCGAGGCGTTTCCGTGGGTGTGATGAAGCCCTTCGCGACCGGGTGCGAATGGGAGGACGGCGAACTCGTATCGGAGGATGCCAGGTTCCTGCGAGCGTGCGCAGGTATCGACGACCCCTTGACTGCCATCAACCCGGTTCGCCTGAGGGAACTTCTGGCTCCTGCCGTCGCTGCAGAGCGCAGTGGCATGATCATCGACCTGGATATCGTCCGGGAGGCGTTCGAAGGGCTCTGCCGCCGGTATGCGTTCGTCGTCGTCGAGGGGGCGGGAGGCATCGCGGTTCCCGTAACAGACGATGCGCTCGTCGCAGACCTGCGAGCGATCTTCCCACTGCCGATGTGGGTCGTCGCTCGTCGCTGTTTGGGCACCATCAACCACACGGTGATGACCGTCGAGTTTGCGCGCACACGCGGCTGGGACGTTGCCGGTATCGTGCTCAACGGCTCGGACGGCGACGAGGACGGAATCGCCGAGCGGACGAACCCCGATGTCGTCGCGCGTCTGACGAACGTGCCCGTCCTGGGTTCGCTGGCGCATGTGCCGACTATCGACGTTGGGCGCGGACGATTCGCGGGCTTGGCGGACGCGTTCGGGGCGCAGATCGACTTCGAACCGGTGCTGCGCCTGGAGCCTGGCGTCTGACGCGCATCGCGCGTGTTGCGGCACAGCCTGCGCATTCGTACAGTACCGTCAACCGATCCCGACGCAGGAGGATTCGATGCCCACGTCCGAGATACTGACGACCGTCGTTGGCAGCTATCCGACGCCAGACTGGCTGAAGGCGTACCCTTCCAGACCCCACCTTCGCGATGCGACGATGGTGGTCGTGCGGACGCAGGAACTGGCAGGTATCGATGTCGTCGCTGACGGCGAGCTCTACCGCTTCGATGTGAACCATCCCGAGACGAACGGGATGGTCGACTACTTTGTGCGCCGGATGAGCGGCATCGAGACGTCCGTCACGGCGCGGGACACTGTGGAGTTCTCCCGCGACGAGGGATTGCGCTACCGGCGCGAGCCCGCCGGTGTGGTCGCCGCCGACATCGGCTCCGGCACGCTCGACCTCGCAAAGGACTTCGAGTCGTTCCGCCATCTGACTGACCGGCGCACCAAGTTCACGCTAACGGGCCCGCACATGCTTTCGAAGGTTCTCATGGATCGACACTACGGGAACCGCGCCGATGTCGCCATGGCGATCGCCGACGTGCTTCACGAGCAGACGAAGACGATCGATGCCGACGTCATCCAGGTCGACGAAGCGAACATCGCGGGTCATCCCGAAGATTCGGAATGGGCTTCGCGGGCGATCAACCGCGTTCTCGACGGCATTCCGGGCGAGAAGGCGGTGCACCTGTGCTTCGGCAACTACGGCGGTCAGACGGTGCAGCAGGGGCTCTACGCATCCCTCGCCCCCTTCATGGACGCTCTGCGAGCCGACCATCTCGTGCTGGAGTTCTCGCGTCGCGGCTATGCTGAGCTGGACGTGCTGCGCGATCTTCGCGCCGACATCGGCATCGGGCTGGGCGTCGTGGACATCAAGGACAACGAGATCGAGTCGCCCGACGACATAGCGCGAACCATCGAGAGGGCGGAGAGGGCGTTGGGGCCCGGGAGAGTCCGATACGTCCACCCGGACTGCGGGTTCTGGATGCTTCAGCGGAGCGTCGCAGACGGGAAGATGCGAGCGCTCGCCCAGGGTCGCGACAGGTACCTGGGCGGACGTGGATAGCTCCAGCAATGGAGGCAGTGCCTTGTGAGCATCGAACGCATCGCGCTCAGCGACGTTGCCGAGCTCCGGCTGTTCTATCTGAAGCAGATGCGCGACGTGCCGTTCTGCTACGGAGTCACCGAGTCCGAGTTCGTGGCGCGCACGCGTGTCAGCGAGAAGGAGGAGCCCTTCGCAGACCTACGCGATGAGACGATCCTCGTCTCGCGCGACCGAAGCGGCATCGACGCCTACTCGCACTTCGCCGTCCGGGAGCCCGAATGCAGCGGCGAGCCGACCGGCGTCATTCGGTTCTTAACACACCAGCCCGGCGCACGCGCAGCAGGCGAACGCGTGCTCGCCGGTACGGAGGATGTGCTTCGAAGCCTCGGCGTCCGAAGCGTCACGGCGTTCCCGCACACGACGAGCTACCGGTTCTACCACCTTGGGTTCGGACTGCTGTCGGATCGCCTGGCGCACGTACTTGGCTTGGCTCAGTTGCGGGGGTATACCATCAACAACGGCGAGGTGTTCTTCGAATGGTCTGACGCCGCCGCGCCGGATGTCGCGGCGCCGGAGTCCGGCGTAGAGACCGTCGTCGCGTTCGAAGACGGTCGCGGAGCGTTGCCGGACATCCACGTGCATGCCGTGAAGGACGGCGTTGAGATCGGCGAGTGCTGGTCGGCGTCGGTGGGCAAGTTCTCGGACGACGAGTCCGTCCACGCGACCTTCTTCACGGAGTGGCTGGGCGTCGCCGAGGACTACCGAGGTCGAGGGTGGGGAGCCTATCTCCTCGCGCGAACCGTGCGGGAGATGAGGCAGGTCGGCTACCGCGACGCGCTCATCAGCACGAACGTGCGGAACCACCGCGCCATCGTGTTCTATTCGAACTTCGGGTACCGAGCCGTTGACACGTGCTACGCGTTCGAGAAGTCTCTGTCCTGACGGCATCGCCCTCGACAGGACGGGGCGCGCGCACTCCGTCCTGTCTGCGGAGCCGGGTCAAGCCCGCGCTGGTAGGGATGCCTCCATCGCGCTGACCATCGGGAACAGGATGTTGTTCTCTTTGTGGATGTGCATGTGCAGATCGCGCTCAAGCGCGGCGAGTCCGTCGAGCGCCGCCCGATAGGTGTTGCACGCGTCCTCCGGTGGCGAGTAGTCGGACGTCAGTTCGCGCAACTTGACGAGAGCGCCGCCAGCGTTGTCGTGTTCGATCTCCATGACGCCCATCGGGTTGTTGACGCTGCCACAGTGGAACCGAGGGCGCACCTGAGCCGACGTGAGCTCCTCGACCATGGGGAAGAGGATCTGTTCTTCCTTCATCATGTGCGAGCGGAGCTCCTCCTGTAGAGCGGCATACACGTCGGCGACGGTGCGAAGCTCCGGGTGGTTGTCGCCGTGCACGCGCGCGATCTTGCGTGTCAGCCCCTCCAGTCGCGGGAGCTCGGCAACCAGATACGCGTGGTGCGTTTCGACGATGTTCCCTACGAGGTCCAGAGCGGACCTCTGCGACCAGTCGATGTCATCGGGACCCGTCGAGGCATCGGCGTCCGTGATTGCCGCCAGCACCTGATCGACTTCGATGCCCGCCTGCTCGCACGCAGCCGACAGCGAGGTCTTTCCGCCGCAGCAGTAGTCGATGCCAAACTCCTCGAACACGCGAGACCTGCCTGGACGCTCCGTCACGAACGCGCCAACAGTGGCGTTGGGATCCAACATGGGCATCGGGAACTCCTCGAAGTGCGAGACGCGAATCCTTGCCTATGATCTTAGCATGGGATAAAGTGGAGTTCAAGAGCGATTTATCTGTTATAGAAAGCCTACCATGCTCTCTTACACTATCGAGTACGCGCTACGCGCTGCGATATGCCTTGCCCAGAGCGAGCAAGGCATGACCACGGCTCGGATCGCCGAGATCGCCAAGGTCCCGGCGGACTATCTCGCCAAGGTGATGCAGATGCTCCGCAAGGCGAAACTCGTACACGCACAACGAGGACTTGGCGGGGGCTACCGCCTGCGCCGTGAGCCGTCCGCCATTACGCTGCTGGAGGTCGTCAACGCGGTCGATCCGATTGAGCGGATCCACACGTGCCCACTGGAGCTCGAGTCCCACGGCGTGGCTCTGTGTCCCCTGCACCGACGGCTCGATGACGCGATCGCACAGTTCGAGCGAGCATTTTCCGAGACGACGCTGGCGGACATACTGGAGACACCGACATCCAGCCCGCCGATGTGCGACCTCTATGTGCTCCCCGGCTCCGGTGGTGCCAGGTAGGCGGCCGCCAGCCGCCGCTCGACGCGCCATACGGCGAGGCCGAAATCGGTGAGCCGATACACCCCGTTGTCCCGCGTCATGATGCGGTGGCGTCCACCGGAGACGAGGAACCGCCGCGTCGTCGAGTAGTCCCAGCACACGGACCCGATGCGTCGCGTGATCTCGAGCTCGCCCCAACTGTCCACTTCGGGGAGCGCGCGCACGGCTGCCTCGACCGAGATGTTGTGGGCAGGTCGGCCAGCCGGTTGCGCTTCCGCGCCGTCGAGGCGCTTCCTCCGGCGGTCCTCACGCTCAGCCTGCCGTCGCTTCCGTTCCTCGATCTCCGGCGGCAGATGGCCTCGAGCGACGCTTGCCATGGCTCGGGTCATCTTCGCCGCCTCGCGCACTGCGGAATCGGCGTGGCCAGCCCACGGGACGTCCAGCGGCGCATCGTTCGGCAACTGCACCCTCCGGAGCGACATGACGGCTGCCGTGCGCACCGTCGCATCGTCGTCGGCCGCCGATGCGAGCAAGACATGGGCGTTCTCGTACGCATACGATCCGAGCGCGTGGAGCGCGGCGGCCCGAACCGATGCGGGAGCATCCTGCGCCAGCCGCCGGAGCCGATCTTGATGGACGGGCTCGGCGTACAGGCCGATCGCCCGGATCGCCGCTTCGACGGTCTCAGGGTCCGTATCCTCCAGCAGAGCCCCGAGTGCGTCGAGCGTGTTCGCGAGCTGGTCGCCGTCTGTGTTCCGAGGCGCGACGGCGGCGTAGTGCGCGATGCCGCGCTTGCGAAGCGCCAGGTCGGCCGGTTCGCATTCGACGCCAACGCCTGCCCGCGACCGTCCCGTCGCCACCGCGCCGATGACTTCCAGCGCCACGCGACGGACCTCCGGGTCGAAGGCGATCAGGTCCTTGACGAACTCGTCGCATGCCTTCGCGCCGTGACGGCAGAGGGCGAACAGGAGCGCGCGCCGCTCGCGCTTCAGGTCGTCGGGAACGGCTTCACGCGCTCGCGCGACGAGCATTGGGTACGCGGTATCCAGACAGAGCAGAGCCTCGGTCACGAGATTGCGCGTACATGGGTCGGACGCCGATTCGGCGATGGCGAGCAGCGTTTCCGCGACGAGCTCACTCGCACCGTCCGAAGCGAGGGCGCGGTCGAGGATCCAGTACGTCTGCGGCGCTGCGACCGTGAATGCCCCCCCTCCGTCTCTTGCCACCGAAGCCCAGCGCGCCAGCACCCGGGCGGCGTTGGCGCGAGCCGATGCGTCGGTGCCCAGAACCGCGTCCACGACCGCGTCGTACGCTGGTTTCCCAAGCCTCGGTAGTAGGGCTCCCAGTTGATCGAGCGTCTCCGGGCGACCCGGCTCGGCGACCAGCCGACGCAGGCGCTCCGGCGAGTGCTCGAGCACGACGGACAACCGCGTTGCCGCCTGCGGGTCCTCCCGAAACATGTCCAGCAGCAGCGCGATCTCAGCATCGATGTCGGCGGCGAAGTCCGGTTCCGATGTCATGTCCGATCCTCTCAGCGTTCCGCCCCGTTCCATGGTCGTCCTGATCGACAGGCGCGCGCGGTGGAGCCGGCTCATCACCGTTCCGATGGGCAGACCCAGAAAGCTCGCGATGCCGCGATAGGACATCCCCTCGCCGTAGTGCAGGCTGACGACCAACCGGTGGTCTGGCGACAGTTGCGAGTACGCGTCCGCCAGCGCAGGAGCCGTGTCGTGCGCGTCGCGTGACACGGGCACGTCGCAGGGGCACGGCACGTGTCGTCGCTGCCTCCGCAGCCACATTCGACACACGTTCCGCGCGATGGTTCTCAGCCACGACGGAAACCTGTCTGCTTCGCGCAGTTGTTCCAGCTTCAGGTACGCCTCGACGAAGGCGTCGTGCGCCAGGTCCTCAGCCTCTTCCGGGCTGCCCACGATGGACAGGCAAAGCATCACGACCTCGTGGCGGTGCTCCGCCACAAGCTCGCCGAAGCGCTGCTTGAGTGTGGAACCATCCATCCAGCGCGCCTTTCCGTGGCTCGACAAACCCATCATCGCGCTATCCAGGATGCGGAACGACCGGGCTTATTCCACCAAAGCGCACGCCAAAGAGCACGAATGTGATGGGCGAGAACGGGGGCTAGGAGGCGATGCCGGTCGTGGAGGCTTCGCGCTCGATGATCTCCCACGCCTTCTGCAGGTAGAAGCGGTAGTTGGCGAGCGGCGTGCCGTTGGGAATGCGATGGTCGAGAGCGAGAACGCATCCGCCGGAGCGTACGAGCGGTGGAATCTTGTATTCGAGTTCTGCGACGATCTCGCCCTGAGTCCGGCGGATGATGTGCTTGTCGATGCCGCCGTAGAACGCGAGCCGGTTGCCGAAGCGTTCTCGTACCTGAACGACATCCATTCCCGCGCCGGCTTCGAAGGGGTGCATGACGTTGACACCCGCATCGAGGAACGCCGGGATGACGGCGTTCATGTCTCCGTCTGAGTCTTGGTCGAACAGCCGGGCTCCGCGATCGCTCAACAGGTCCCAGATGCGCCGGTAGTACGGCGCGATGAACTCGCGGATCTGAGCGGGACCGGCGAGAGGTCCGCTCTTGCCCGCCATGTCCTCGTGAACGCTCAGTTGGTCGATTCGGACCGCCGAACTGACGTGCTCGAGCACGCGAAACGCCGTGTCGCCGATGGTCGCGAGGATGTCGTGGATGAGCTCGGGGTTCTCGTGAAACGCGATGCAAACCCCCTCCTCGCCCATGAGCTGCCGGGGTTCGTCGAAGCCACCCGGGATGCCGACGGTAACGACGCGACCGGCTTCGTAGTGTCGCCTCGCGATCTCTTCCCATCCGTCTCCGAAGCGCGCTTCGGAGAACTCGTAGTGGTGCTTGATGCGCCGCCAATCGTCCATCGTCGAGACCGGGTGATCCATCGGCAGAGCGAGGGTCGCGACGTTCTTGTGCAGCTTCATGCGCCTGCCCATGCGGTCGCGAGTGATCCGGTAGTCGTCGGTCTCCTCGAGGATCACTTCCCGGTCGCCGCCGATCCATCCGGTGTTGACCGGTACGCCGCCGTGGCTGGTGCAACGGTACCGGAACGCGGAAAAGTCCAACTCATCGGGCGTCGCGCCCTGTTCGAGCCATTCCTCCTTCAGACCAATGATGGGTCCGAAGATCTCGGTGAACAGAGGGCGTACGTTCGCCTGGAAGGTCATGTGGTCGAGGTATTCCTCGCGCCCGACGGTCGGCGTCTTGCGGATGGCGAGGTCCTCGTGCTTCGTCCAGCGGAGATGAGACTTCATCCCTGGGACTCCTCGTCGCTCGAGAGCGTGAAGAGCGCGGAGACGAAGTCGCTCGGAACGAAGTCGCGCAGGTCCTCGATGCTTTCGCCGATCCCGATCAGCTTCACCGGGATATCGAGCTCGTGCTTCACGGCGATCACGATGCCGCCCTTCGCCGTGCTGTCGAGCTTCGTCAAGGCGATCCCCGAGACCGGCACGATCTCGCGGAACTTCTGCGCCTGGCTCACCGCGTTCTGTCCCGTCGTCGCGTCGAGAACCAACAGCACTTCGTGCGGAGCGTCCGGCACTTCCCGCGAAGCGACGCGGCTGATCTTCGCCAACTCCTGCATCAGATTCGTCTTCGTGTGGAGCCGACCCGCCGTGTCGACGATCAGCACGTCCGTTCCGCGCGAACGCGACGCGGCGATCGCGTCGAAGACGACGGCGGCGGCGTCAGACCCCTCCGCCTGCTTGATGATCTCGACGCAGGCTCGCTGGCACCACACCTCGAGCTGATCGATGGCTGCCGCTCGGAACGTGTCTGCGGCGGCGACCAGCACGCGCTTGCCCTCGCTCCGGTACCGCGAAGCCAGCTTGCCGATTGTGGTCGTCTTGCCGACTCCGTTCACGCCGACCACGAGCATGACAAAGGGCTTCGCCGTGGTCGTGTCGATTGTCGCTGCTTGGTCACCGAGGACTCTCAGGACTTCGTCCCTCAGGACGCCGTGCAGATCGCCGGCGTCGCTCAGTCCCTTGGCTTTCACCGTCTCGCGGACGCGTTCGATGAGCTCCATCGTCGTGTTGACGCCGACGTCCGCGCGGATGAGCAGTTCCTCGATCTCGTCGATCAAGTCATCGTCGATGCGGCGTCCCATACGGAGCAGACCGGCGAGCTGGTCGGTGAGGTTCGCCCGCGTCTTGGATAAGCCTTCGCGGAGCCGCTGGAAGAAGCCCGTCTTCTTCGGCGCGGGCTCGGCTGGCGTCTCGGCAGGAATGGGGCTCGGGCTCGCTGGTCGTGCTTCGGTCGTTGGCGTGGCGGGCTTGTCGCCCTTGCGGAACAGGTTGCGGAACATGCGTCAGGGTCCCATCCGGCGAGAGAGCAGCAACGCATCTCGCCAATGATAGAACCTAGGCGTCGATGCCGCCAACCAGTTTGCCGTAGAGGTCCGCGTGGCGCGCTCGGGCTGCGCGGTAGCGCTCGGACGCCCAAGGACGGGGCTCGTAGCAACGCCCGAGCCGTGCAGGGACCGCGCTCAAGTCGGGGATGTCGCCGAGAGCGTGCAGGGCGAAGACGGCAGCCCCCCGCGCGGACGCCTCAAGCTCCTCGCTCTCATACAAGGGAACCTCCAGAACGTCCGACATGATCTGCATCCACGCCGCCGACTTCGTGACTCCGCCTCCCGCGACGATGCGATCGGTGTTCGGAGAGACCGGGCGAAGGCGCTCCAGGATGAGCCCGATGCGCAGGGCGACCGTCTCCAAGCCCGCGCGCAGGATATCCAGACTCGACGTGTTGCCGCGTAGCCCGACGATTGCCGCCGTGGCGTCTCCCCGCCACCCGACGCTGCGCTCGCCCATGAGGAACGGCAGCATCGTCAGCCCGTGGCTGTCGGGCTCCATAGTCGCCAATGCCGCTTCCAGTTTGTCGCCGGGCTCGAGCCTCAGTCGGTCGCACAGCCAGGCGAACAGGCTTCCGGCATTCGTGATCGCGCCCCCGATGAAGGGACGGTCGTCGTTTGTCAGGTAGCACCACAGCCCTTCGGGAGCGTGACGCGGCAGCGAGCGGTCGAGCACTCGCAGAGCCCCGCTGGTTCCCAGGTTCAGCGCGTACGTGGACGCGTCGAAGCCTCCGCTGCCGACGTTGCTACAGGAGCCGTCGCCGCTTGCGGGGAACCACGGCAGCAGCCCTGCGGGTCCCAGGGCTTGGTGGTACGGGCCCGACGCACCTTCGAAGCGGGTGTCATGTGGAACCAACTCGGGAATCGATTCGGCGGCGATGCCCAGGAAGTCGAGGAGGTCGCGGTTCCAGTCTCCGGTGTCGGCTCTGAGGAGCCCCAAAGACGACGCCAACGACCGGCTACTGCCTTCGCTGCCGAAGAGCCGGTAGAGCACGAAGTCGCCGATGTTCATCCAGCGTCGCGTCCGCCGGACGGCGCCCGGGTCGTGCTTCTTGAGCCAGAGGTACTTCGGTGGAGCGTAAGACGTGTGCGGAGGGCAACCGCTTTCACGGTGGAACCGATCCGCTCCGTACTCGCGCGCAAGGAATGTCACTTCGGCGGTGCTACGGGTGTCCGACCACATGATAACGGGCGTGGTCGGTTCACCCTGGGCATCGACTCCGAGCCAAGAATGCATGAAAATGGAAATGCCGACGCCTCGGAGCGACGCAGCTCGGTCACCAAGTCGAGCGTACGACTCCGAAGCACAGGCGACCACGCCTTCGACGACCTCGAGGGCGTCGAGGGTCGCTCCGCCGTCCTGAGTCGCGCGGACCGCATGGCTCCGGGTCGCTGTCGTGTCGGCGAAGGCGTTGCCGCTGGCGTCGAAAGGGATCGCGCGCGTCGATGACGAACCGATGTCGATTGCCAGGACGACCGGCTCGGACAGGTGGTGCTCGGACATGGTGCGGTTCCTCGGTGACGCGATCAGCTACGCGCGGCATTCTACCGCTGGCTCGTGCTTCGGGCTAGCCGATTGAGCGTCAGGTATTCAGCGAGCTTTGGGAGGCTAACGAATGGTCTACGTCGTCGGGCATCGGGGAGCGGCGGGCGTTCTGCCGGAGAACACGGTACCGGGGTTCGAGTACGCCATTCGGCTCGGGTGCACCTACACGGAATGCGATGTCCACCTTACCCGTGACGACCGGCTGGTTGTCATGCACGACGCGACTGTCAACCGCACGACGAACGGTTCCGGCGCGATCCGCGACTTGACGTTTGACGAGATCCGCGCGCTCGACGCGGGCGACGGGAACCAGGTTCCGACGCTCGACGAGGTGCTCGCCGTGACACAGGGCAGGATTCGGCTCCTGTGCGAGCTCAAGGGTGAGGGCGTCGAGGATGCGGCGGTCGAGTGCGTCCGGACGCGGGAGATGGAGGGAGAGGTCGTGTTCACGTCCTTTGCCCTCGACCGGGTCGAGCGTGTCCGGCAGATGTCCGATGACCTGCGGATCGGCGCGATCATCTCGAACCCATCGGATTCCGACATCGCGCGGGCGGTTGACATCGGCGCGAGTGCGGTCGGCGTGCAATACAAGAACGTCCGTCTCGGGATCGTCGAACGGGCGCTATCCGCCGGGCTGGAGATCCGCGCATGGAACCCGGACACGCTGCGCGAGCAGAAGGCGATGATCGGGCTGGGTGTGAGCGGCATCAGCACGAACCGACCCGACATCCTGCTGGCATATCTGCGGGCGCTCTGAGCCGCTGCCCGTCGATCCCGTTGCCGGACACGCATCCGCGCGGCACAATGGCGTCACTTCAGGGACCCATCGTCACGAAAGGGCGGCACTGTGGCATACCTGTTGGGCATCGACGTCGGCACGACCGGGGCTAAGACGATCCTCGTCTCCGAAGACGGCGACTTGGTGGCGAGTGCGCTGGAGGAGTATCCCCTCTCCACACCCCGACCCAAGTGGGCGGAACAGGACCCGAACCACTGGTACGAGGCGACCGTCAAGACCATCCGGCGGGTCATCCACGACTCCGGCGCCAAGCCGTCCGACATCCGCGGGCTGAGCTTCTCGGGACAGATGCACGGACTGGTGTTGCTCGACAGCAATCACACGCCGTTGCGTCCTGCCATCCTCTGGTGTGACGTCCGCACGACGGAGCAATGCCGCGAGATCACGGACACTGTCGGCAGAGAAACGCTCTTGTCGGAGACGTGTAACCCGGCTCTCGAAGGATTCACGGCTCCCAAGGTGCTGTGGATGCGTCGGCATGAACCCCGCGTGTTCGAGCAGGTGAAGCGCATCCTGCTGCCAAAGGACTACGTGCGGCTCCGACTGACGGGCGAGCTCGCGATGGAGGTGTCCGACGCCGCCGGAACGCTTCTGTTCAACGTCCGCGAACGTCGGTGGTCGGACCGGGTTCTGTCCGCTCTGGGGATTCCATCGGACTGGATGCCGCCGATCTGCGAGTCCGTGGATGTCGCCGGGCGCATCACGGCGGACGCTGCCGAAAAGACCGGCCTCGCCAAGGGAACCCCCGTGATGGCTGGCGGCGCGGACAACGCGTGCAGCGCGGTGGGCAATGGCATCGTCCGGGAGGGACGGGTCAGCGCCAGCCTCGGCACATCCGGCGTCGTCTTGGCGCACACGGACGAAGTGCTGGTCGATCCGAACCTGCGGGCGCACACCTTCTGCCACGCCGTCCCGAACCGATGGTACACGATGGGCGTGATGCTCTCGGCGGGCGGCGCGTTCCGCTGGTTCCGCGATGCGCTTGCAGTCGCCGAGAAAGAGCACGCGCTCGCAGTCGGAGCCGATCCTTACGACGTGTTGACCCAAGCGGTGGCAGACGCTCCGGTCGGGAGCGAGGGTCTCGTCTTTCTGCCCTACCTGACCGGCGAGCGGACGCCGCACGCCGACGCCAACGCCAAGGGCGTCTACTTCGGGCTGACGCTGCGGCACGCGAAGCCTGAGATCATCCGCGCGACGATGGAGGGCATCACGTTCGGCATGCGCGATTCGCTGGAGATCATCCGAGCGCAGGGGCTGGCGGTCACGGAGATCACCGCGACCGGCGGCGGAGCGCGCAGCGCGGTCTGGCGACAAATGCAGGCGGATATCTACAACGCTCCCGTCGTGACGATCAACATCGCCGAGGGCCCGGCGTTCGGCGCTGCGATCCTCGCAGGCGTGGGCGCGGGAGTCTATGAGTCCTGCGAAGCGGCGGCGGACGCACTCGTCCGCAAGCAGACCGAGACGACCCCTGTCGCCGAAAACGTCCGGCGGTACGAGGACTACTACGGCGTCTATCGAGCCCTGTATCCGGCGCTCAAGCCCTCGTTCGACGTCGTGTCGCGGCTCGTCGAGCAGCACCATGAAGGCGCGGCGACGTGACGCGCGGAGTGCGGCTCGTCGGCATCGACATCGACGGGACGCTCCTTGATCCGTCGGGGCGCATCACCGATGCGACACACCGAGCCCTGGACCGCGCGCACCGACTGGGCATTGAGATCGCCATTGTGTCGGGCAGGCGCTTCGAGTCCGCGATGGCGGTCGCGGGCGACCTTTACGTGCCAGCCCTGTACGGGCTCCACAACGGAGCCGCTCTGCGTCGCCGCGACGGTTCTTACCTCTACGCGCGCCGCGTGTCTGAAGACATCATCCACGCCGCCGGACGGCTCGCCGACGAGCTCGACGCCTATCCGCTCGCCTTCCAAGACGACTCCGGAGATCCGTTCACGCGCATCTTCTGCATGGCTCCTGAGCGCGCGGATGAGAGTCTGGCGCCCTACTTCCGCGATTACGTTCAGCGGAACGCCGCCTACGTCACCCTTGTCGATGACCTGACCGGATTCTCCGGCAACGCGCTGGAGGTCATGCTCACGGCTCCGAAGGCGCGTACGGGCGAGCTCGCTGGCGCGGTTGCCGAACGGCTCGGTTCGCGCGTGAGCGTCATTCCGGCACACGGCGGGCGCATCGGGTATATCGGGATCGCCCATCACGACGTGACGAAGGCTCTGCCGCTCCAGCAGATCGCAGCCGAGCGCGGGCTGACAGCCGACGAGATTATGGCGGTCGGAGACAATCTGAACGATCTTGACATGCTCCGGTACGCCGGCCATGGCGTCCTGATGGGGAACGCGGCTCCTGAGCTCCATCGTCTGGGGTTTCGCATCACCGGCGGAAACGACGAAGACGGGCTGGCGGCTGCCCTCAACGACCTCGCATGAGGTTCTACGCCTTCACGACGATCGGTCTCGAGGAGCTGACGAGCCGAGAGATCGCTCGTCGCCTCGACAGCGCTACCTCGTCGCCGACGTCGCGGGGTATCGTCCACTTCGAGTACGGCGGCGACGCTGCCCGGCTCCTCCGTCTCAGGACGACGGAGGACGTCTTCGCGCTGGTCGGTTCCGGGACCATCTCACGAGAGCGCGATGGGCTGCGACAAGCGGAAGCCCTCGTCATGCGACGCGACCGATTCGACGCAGCGGTTGCGGTTCTGCGCGGACTGCGCCGGTCGCGCGCCCACCGGATCACCTACCGTGTCGTCTGCCAGCGCGTCCACGACGCTCACGCGTACCGTCGCGTCGATCTCCAGACGCGGATCGGCGCTGCCATCGGGTCGAGGTTCCCTCGCTGGCGCGAAGTCGAAGACGATGCCCACATCGAGGTCTGGGCGCGGCAGGATGGGGACGAGCTCCTGTGCGGCGTCCGGCTATCCGACCGGACCATGCGGCATCGCTCCTACAAGTCGGCGCATGTGGAAGCGTCGCTGCGCCCCGTCGTAGCTCGGTGCATGGTCCACTTGTCTGAACCGAGCCCGGACGACGTGTTCCTCGATCCGATGTGCGGAGCAGGGACGATCCTCATCGAGCGTGGGGATGACGCCCGATACCGCCTGCTGATCGGCGGCGATCACGCAGCCTCTGCTGTTGCCGCGACGCGAGCCAACGTTGGTCCACGGTTCCAGCCCATCGGGCTGCATCAATGGGACGCCGGAGCTCTGCCGCTCGGGTCGGGTTCCGTCTCGGCGCTCGTGACGAACCTGCCGTTCGGCATCAAAGTCGGGTCGGAGGAGTCGAACGCCGCGCTCTATCCGGCGTTCCTGCGCGAAGCCGCTCGGGTCCTGGCTCCAGAGGGCAGAATGATACTGCTGACAAGCCGAAGCCGGCTCTTAGAGCGCGCGCTGGAAGGGACGTCGGTCTGGAAGTTGCGCCGTCGCTGGCAGATCGAACTGCTGGGACGGCGTGCCGCGATCTACGAGGTGCGGCACGCCATCTGATGGGCTGTGTGTTCCGGGACGGCTATCGCTTCAGGTCAGCCCAGGCGGAGGCAAGCCTACCGGCTGGCGAGACAGCGAGACCCAAGTCCTCGATGGCGATGTTGTCGATGAAGATGTTGCTCTCGGCGTAGAGCTGGAACCCGATCTTGCCCTTCGAGTAGGTCGTGTCCTTGCCCTTGAGGACATCCTTGCCGTCGAGCGCGAACTTGAACTCGCCAGCGTTGACCTCGAGTCGCCAGTGCATCTTGGCGCCTTGGGAGTAGGCTTCTCCCTTGTTGATGTCCATCGGCTTGTCGTAGAAGGGCAGCTTCGAGCCTGTGCCGGGTCCGAGCCGCTTCTCCAACTTGCGCCACGGACCCTTCTCGCCGTTGGGCGGATTGCTGGCGTCCAGCATCATGAACATGCGGTAGTGTTCCTCCGGGCTCTTGTACGCCCAGACGATGCCGACACCGTCGTTGTCCTGTGCGACGACGTCCGCGTCCAGCGTGAAGCTGACGAACTCCGCCGCGTTGTAGATGAAGAACGTGCCGATCGCGACCGTGTCTGTCGCGTCTCCCCAGATGTTGGAGGTCTGGTTCAGCGCCTTGCCGTCGATGGGCCCGGCTGCGATGACCCAGTTGGAGGGGCCCTTGTCTCCCAGGTCCTTTTCGTCGACCGCAGACCAGGCGTCGAGCTTGCCGTCTTCCCAGTTGATCTTGATCGGAGCGGCGGATGCCGTGAGCGTCGCCGCCGCGAGCACCGCCGTCAGTGCTATTGCCGCAGTCTTCATCGTCTCCCTCTGACCGTTGTGCGTCGGTAGCTCTCAGAATGCTGTGCGTTGCATGTGCCAGGGAGGATACCTCTGCGAGTGCACCGGGAGCAACGCGAAGTCCTGACTCACGAGGCTCAACGCCCCAACACGGCGCGCTGCCCCTCTGCCATCGCCCTCTCCGCGGACAGAGACAGGTTGATCGCCTCGAATGCCGTGAGCGCGTCCGCCCGAGCTCGCGCGGTCTCGCCGTTTCGGATCTCTCGGAGCCACTGGGCGTAAAGCGAGTCCGACCCATCGGTGTCCGAGTGAACACCCTTTGACCCGTCGCGCCGAGAGCTGACCCAGCCATCGCCTCCCGGATGCAGCGTGCCGTCGGACATCACGTAGCGCACTTCCTGCTTCGCGCTGTCGATCTCGATGCCGCCCGCCCACGTCCACTGCGCGATACCGCCTCCGACCATTCCCGCCGTCACGACGTTAACGAACCGGTCGTAGCGACCGTCCGGCTGCAGTCCTTCGTAGATGCACGACGCATCGACCCACGCGGCGGGCCCGAATGGGTCTACCACGGGATACACGTGGTAGATGAAGAAATGCGCGGGCGGACCTGACACCGGCAGATTGAACAGTACTTCGGGTCGGGAACCTCGTCCGGGAGTCAACCGAACGAACGAAGACAGAAGAAGAGAACCGAGAGCCCGCGATTCGCGTCGAAGAGCGCGATGCATGCCCGACACGGTCTCGGAGTGGGTCAATCGCAGGATCGACTCGCCGTCGGTGCTCTGGCGCACGATCTCGCGCCCTTCCTCGATAGACCGCGCAAGGGGGTACTCGCTGAGGACGTGCTTGCCGGCTCCGAGCGCTCCGAGGATGATCTCGCCGTGAGAGGCGTTGTGCGTACACACGACGACGGCGTCGATGCGTCCATCGGCGATGGCGTCCTCCCACTGGGGGGCGTACCGCGCTTCGTGCTGGTGGGCAAGAGCCTCGCCCGTCTCGCGGTTGCGCGACGCCACCAGGGCGATTGTGACATCGCTCTCCTGGGCGAGCTCCCTGGCATGGTGGTTCGCCATGCCGCCCGAACCGATGATCGCAATGCTCAGCTTCGACACCACGACTCCTTGGCGCAAGCGTTTACTGGCTCTTGGGCATCTCGGCGACAAGCAGGCGCGCCCATATCTCAAGCTTCTTCGCGATGGGCGAGGGCTTCCTTTTGGCTGGGTCGAACCACGAGGGCCAACTGTCGACACCGGGCGACTTCGTCACATTGCGGATGCCTTCGCCATTGGTGGTTATCACGAAGATGTCGCCATCGTCCTCGCGGTCGCTCACGAAGGCGATCCACTTGCCGTCCGGAGACCAGGTTCCCAGCGAGTCCGTCGACGGGTGGTTCGTCAGGTTGCGGGGCTTCGTCCCGTCGGCATTCATTGCCCAGACTTCGTCGTTCCCTGACCGGTCCGATGTGAACAGAAGCTGTTTGCCGTCGGGCGACCATCGCGGCGTGACATCGACGGCTGGATCGCGGGAAACGTTCTCCACGTTCGCGCCGTCACGATCCATGACCATAATTTCGTACCGGCCGAAGCGGTTCGACGCGAACGCGATGTAGCGACCGTCCGGCGACCAACATGGCTGGATGTCGGCAGCGCCCTCGAACGTCAATCGACGGACCGAGGTTCCTTCGGCGTCGGTGACGTAGATCTCGTAGTTGCCGTGGCGATCCGAAACGAACGCGATATCGGCTCCGTTAGGCGACCAGGCCGCCCAGATGTCCGCCGAGGGGTGGTTCGTGAGGTTGCGCAAGTCCTCGCCGTCGGGACCCATGGTGTAGAGCTCGTCGTTGCCCGACCGTTTGGAGGTGAACGCGATTGCCGTTCCCTTGGGCGACCAGAACGGCGCGAGATCGCTCCCGACCAGATTCGTCAGGTTGCGCGGATTCCGTCCCAGCGTGTCCACCGTGTAGATTTCGCGATCACCATCGCGGGTGGATGTGAAGACGATCGTCTGACGATCTGGAGCGCGAGCCCCAAGCGTCGCCAGGCAGGCAGCGCCAAGCAGGACGGCGGTTCGAGCGCTTGCGAGTTTCATCTGTTGACCTCCTGTCCGGTGACGCAATCGGAGATGGCTGCGGACCTAATCAGTAGTGCGCCCTACCCGCACGGACTGCCGGGTGATATGATTGTCGCGCCCCAGTACCTGGCGCTGACGACTCTCCGGACCTCACCATGTCTGATGACTCGACACAGACGCTCGAATCGGGTGCGTCCGCTCAGCCGTTCCGGGCTGGATACGCCAGCCTGCTCGGCAGGCCGAACGTCGGGAAGTCCACGCTGCTCAACGCCCTGGTCGGCAGCAAGCTCGCTGCCGTTACGAGCAAGCCGCAGACGACGCGGAACCGGATCTCGGGGATCCTGACGACATCGCGCGCGCAGTTCGTGTTTCTCGACACGCCAGGTGTGGTGGAGCCACGATACCGCCTCCAGCAGCGCATGGTCAAGATGGCGTTCGATGCCGCGCGCGACGCAGACCTCGTCCTCTATGTCATCGACGCCAGCACCGCGCCCCACCGCGCAGACGATGTGATTCTCCAGCAGCTCCCTGGGCACCGAGGACCCGTGTTGCTCGTCCTGAATAAGATCGATCGCATCGCCAAGCCGCTGCTGCTACCGATCCTCGACGAGTACGGGAAGCGAGACCTCTTCGCCGAGATGGTGCCCGTGGCTGCCCGGCGTGGCGAGGGTCTGAACCGACTCCTCGACTGCATGGAGAAGTACCTTCCTGAGAGCCCCATGCTCTTTCCACCTGACCAGATGAGCGAGCTCCCGGAGAGATTCTTCGTCGCGGAGACGATCCGCGAGAAGGTGTTTCTGCGCACGCGCCAGGAGGTCCCGTACGCCTCGTCCGTCGTGATCGAGGAGTTCGTGGCAGAGGAAGGCGCGAACCGCATCTACATCCGCGCATCAATCTACGTGGAGCGTGCGAATCAGAAGATGATCGTCGTCGGTCGGGGAGGCGAGATGCTCAAGTCCATCGGGCAGTCGGCGCGAGAAGACATTGAGCAGTTCCTCGGCACGAAGGTCTTCCTCGATCTGTGGGTCGGTGTTCGTGAAGGCTGGCGCGAGAAAGACGCGATGCTGCGCGAGTTCGGGTACGAATGACCCACAGGTGCACACCCGCAGCCCATCTGCTGAGCATTGTCACCGCCTTTGCGACGGCGCTCCTGCTGACGCCAGCGCGTGACAGCCACGCCGCGTCCAACGCGCCGCTGATCCGCATTATCCGAGCAGGCAGCTCCCAGACGGAACGCTTCGCGCGGGAGTGGTCGCGAGTCTTGGAGGCAGCCCGCCTTCCAAGGGACGTGGTGACAGCGGGCGACGTGCGCGTCGGGAGTCTCGACGGCGTGCGCGTCGCGGTGCTCGCCCACACGCCGGACCTTCCGCCTGCAGCCGGGCGCGAGCTGGTTCGCTTCGTCAGAGCCGGCGGGAAAGTCATCGTCTGCTATTCGCTGCCGAGCACGTTGGCGGGGCTGCTTGGCATCGAGGGCTCGACATGGCGGCAGGAACGCGAGCCCGGTGAGTATTCGGCGATCCGGTTTGAGCGCTCGTTCGCGGGTTCGCCGGAACGGGTGCTGCAGGGCTCGTGGAACGTCAACGTGCCGAGAGCGACGAGCGCACAGGCGATTGGCTACTGGGAACGCGCATCGGGCGAGGACACCGGGCTCCCCGCAGTGACGGTCAATGCGAACGGAGCGTTCATCGGTCACGTGCTGCTGCCGGGAGATCGCGACGCCAAGGTGCAGTTCGTTCGCGCGCTGCTATGTCGTCTGCTGCCCGGCTTGTCGAAGACATGGGTTGAGCCCGCTTTCGACGAGCTCCCGCCCGCGATGCCTTCGGCAGTCGGCGTCAACGATCAGCCGTACGGATCGGAGAGCTCGAACCTCGCGGCTGCGGCGAAGCGAGCACTGGACGCTGGGAGCCCGGGCGACGCACTTGCCCTCGCCTCCCAAGCGCGACGCGCATCGCTCTCGGTGTACTATGCGTCGGTTCCGCCAAAGCCCGATGAGTTCCGGGCGGTCTGGTGCCATTCGGCGTTCGGCGTGCCGGGGCTGACGTGGGACGAAGCCCTTCGTCGCTTGTCGGACCAGGGGTTCAACGCGGTGCTGCCCAACATGCTGTGGGGAGGGCTCGCCTACTACCCGAGCGACATCCTGCCGGTTGCTGCGGAGGTCTCCGAGCGAGGCGACCAGATCCAAGAATGCCTGGACGCCGCTCGCCGCCATGGGATCGCCGTGCACGTGTGGAAAGTCAACTGGGGCCTCTCCACTGCTCCCGACAGCTTCGTCGCTCGCATGCGGGCTGAGAAGAGGCTGCAGCGACACCGCGATGGATCCGAACGGCTGTGGCTCTGCCCGTCGGATCCACGGAACCTGGAGCTCGAGACGGAGTCGATGGTCGAAGTCGTACGACGATACCCGGTGGACGGAATCCATTTCGACTACATTCGGTACCCGGACTCGGATTCGTGCTTCTGCGACGGGTGCCTTGAGCGGTTCCAGCGAGCCACGGGCAAGCTCGTCCGCAAGTGGCCCGCCGATGCCACGACGGGAAGCCTCGCCGCTGCGTTCGCCGATTGGCGACGAAACCAGATCACCGCCCTGGTGCGGGCCGTCAACCAGCGCGTTCGCGAAGCGCGACCCGGGGTTCAGGTGTCGGCTGCTGTCTTCGCGGACTACCCAACGTGTCGCGATACCGTCGGGCAGGATTGGGCGGCATGGATTCAGGAAGGCTATCTCGACTTCGTGTGCCCGATGGACTACACGGACAACGACGCGCGGTTTCGCCGGCTCGTGGAGGCGCAGTTGGGGACGGTCGGCGGGAGGGTGCCGCTGTACCCGGGCATCGGGGCTTCAGCGCCAGGACTGACCTCCGAACAGGTCGTGCGTCAGGTCGTGACGTTGCGCGAGCTCGGGGCGCAGGGCTTCGTCCTCTTCAACTACGACGCGGACGTGCTGTCCAACCATCTGCCGGCGCTGCGCCTCGGAGCGACGTCCGACTCGTCGAGTGCGGCTGATACGACCCGCACCGACCGTTGACAGCGATGTGCCCCAAGTGCTAGATTAGTGTCGAAGACGTTCGGCAGGAGTGCCGACGCATTTTTTGGACCCTATAGCGAGACTGAGTCGCAACATCATACCAGGTCATCTGGTGCGAGGCACTACCGGAACATGACTCTCTCTCAACTCAAGCCCGGGGAATCGGCAACCATCGTCCGAGTGGGCGGAGAGCCCTCGGTCAGAACGCGGCTCATGGAGATGGGACTCCTTCGCGGCGAGCCCGTCAAGCTGCTGAAGTACGCGCCGTTCGGCGACCCGATCGAACTGCTGGTTAGTGGATACCACCTTTCGCTGCGCAAGCACGAAGCCTCTTACATCGACGTCGAGCGCGAAGGCTTCCGCGTAGCGCAGTAGCTTCCGAGGAACGATCCGATGAGGCAGGCCGCTGCGGGCGCAGTCGCCGCCGCGTCTTCCAAGCACGTTATCGCGCTTGCTGGCAACCCGAACTCCGGTAAGACCACGCTCTTCAACGCGCTGACTGGGCTGCGCCAGAAGGTGGGCAACTACCCTGGCGTCACCGTCGAGCGCAAGATGGGTATCCTCCAGCTCGGAACTGCCCTCCACGACGTCCTCGACCTTCCGGGGACATACAGCCTCACCGTCCGTTCGCCCGAGGAACGCATCGCGCGGACCGTTATCCTGGGCGAAGCGAAAGACACGCCGCGAACGACCGTCGTTGTCGTCGTCGTCGATGCCAGCAACCTCGACCGCAACCTATATCTTGCCGGACAGGTGCTCGACCTGGGGGCGCCGACGATCATCGCGCTGAACATGATCGACGTGGCGGAGCGTTCAGGCGTTGTCATCGACGCCCCGGAGTTGTCTCGCAGGCTCGGCGTTCCCGTCGTGCCGATGTGCGCCAGCAGAGGAATCGGAATCGACGGTCTCCTGTCGCTTCTGGCGTCCGGCGATCCCCCGGTTCCGCCCGAAAGGCGATGGAGACTCTCCGAAGGGGCGGAACGCGCTATCGCCGAGGTCGCCGCTCTCCTCCGGTCGGATCGAGGATACACGACGGCACAGGCCGACGCCGAAGCCATTCGGTGTCTAGGCGCTGTGTCCGTCGGGGAGGTCTGGGGACGTCCGACGTCGGAAGCGTTACGCAGCGCCATAGAGACGGGACGCTCCACGCTGACTGCCGAGGGGTTCGACCCGGAAGCCTTCGAGGCGGAAGCCAGATATCGCTGGATTCGGGGGATCACCCGGGATTGCGTGCAACGCCGTGACGCGACCCGACCCAGCCGCAGCGACCGCGCCGATGCGATCCTGACCCATCGAGTCGCCGGCCCGTTGACGTTTCTCATCCTGATGGGTCTGGTCTTTCAGGCGATCTTCGCATGGGCTGCCGTTCCGATGGATTGGATCGACCGAGGAATGACCGCCCTCGCAGCGGCGTTGTCGTCTCGCATGGGTCCCGGGCCCTTCCGAGACCTGCTCGTGGATGGCGTCGTCGCCGGAGTCGGTTCCGTGGTCATCTTCCTGCCCCAGATTCTGTTTCTGTTTCTTTTCATCGGGTTGCTGGAAGACACCGGCTACATGGCGCGCGCCGCGTTCATGATGGACCGGCTGATGCGGCGCGTGGGCTTGCACGGCAAGGCGTTCATCCCCCTCCTGAGCTCGTTCGCGTGCGCCGTGCCGGGCATCATGGCGACTCGGACCATCGAGAACCGGAAGGACCGGTTCGTCACGATCCTCGTCGCGCCGCTAATGACCTGCAGCGCTCGCCTGCCTGTCTATACGCTCATCATCGCGACTTTCATCGCGGGGTCTGCGATGACGAAGGCGTTGGTCTTGGGAACCCTCTACGCGGCTGGCGTCGTCATCGCCATCGGTGTCGCGCTGCTTCTGAAGAAGACGCTTTTCCGCAGCGAAACACCGGCGCTGATTCTGGAACTGCCTCCCTATCGACTGCCGAACATCCGGTCGGTTCTGCTGAACATGTGGGACCGCGCGCGGATGTTCCTTCAACGGGCTGGAACCGTGATCCTGAGCGTGTCTGTGATCATGTGGTTCCTGGCATCCTATCCCAAGTCGCCGGTCATCGCGGGCGAGTACGCGTCGCGTCGCGATCTGATCGCCGCCGAACAAGCGTTCGACGTAGACGAGCAACTCGCGTCGCTGGAAGCGGAAGAGGCGTCCGCCATGCTGCGCGTCAGCTTCGCAGGTAGACTGGGAAGCCTGATGGAACCGGTCATCTCGCCGCTGGGCTTCGACTGGAGGATCGGCATCGGCATCTTGTCGTCGTTTGCCGCCAGAGAGGTGTTCGTCAGCACGCTCGGAACGATCTACAGCGTCGGCGATGTGACCGAGGACACTTCGCCGCTGGCAGATCGTCTCCGGTCTGCCACCTGGCAGTTGGGTCCGCACGCCGGGAATCCCGTGTTCACGTTGCCGGTGGTCGTGTCGCTGCTGGTGTTCTATGTGATCGCGCTGCAGTGCATGTCTACCGTGGCGACGATCTGGCGTGAGACGGGCTCGTGGCGCTGGCCCGTGTTCGCGTGGAGCTATATGGCTGTCCTTGCCTATGCTGCAGCGTTCATCGCGAAGGCGGTGACGACGGCGCTGGTCTAGGCGGTCGAGAGGAGGCGGCTCATGTGGCAGGAAGCCGCTGCGTTCGCCACGGTGAGCGCGGCTGTGGTGGCGCTCATTGCCCAGGGGGTTCGAAGCCGGAAGGGCTCCCATATGCCGTGCGCCGGATGCGGGCAGGCGACGCGCCAACCCGCGCTTCCGTCCTTTGTCCCAGTGGAATCGATTGGGCCCATGGCATCTGAGAGCCACCGGACACGGAGCGACAAGGGCTCGACGGCGACTGTGGAGCGATGACCCGGGGCTCGGTTTTCAGCCGAGTCGGCGAGAGGAGAGTCCGACGATGAACGCCGATGTGATCCGCAAGCTGCCCAGCACGCCTCGCGTGGAGTCGCTGCGTCGCCGCGTCCGCGACGCCATGGAGCAGCCTCCCGCCGAGTTCCGCTGCCCACCTCGCATCGACGAGGCGCACATGTCGGAGCCATTGGCGGTCCGAAAGGCGCTCGCGATTTGCGCCAAGCTGGAGGCGATGCCGACCGATCTGTGGGACGATCAGCTCATCGCCGGATCGATGACGCTCGAGAACCCACGCATCCACGCCGAACGCGGGTTCCCAGACTACGTGACTCCCGAGGAGAAGGCTGCGGCATCCAGCCGGGGACTGAGCATCCATTCGGTCTTTGGTCACATCGTCCCGGACTACCCTCGCCTGCTCGGCAGGGGGCTCCGCGCCATCGCCGAAGACGCCCGGCGCCAAGCGACGTCGGCACGGACCCAAGACGAACTCGCCTTTCTTCGGTCGGTGGAAATCGCGTGCGACGCTGTCTGCGATTTCGCCGATCGGCTGTCGCAGCGCTGTGACTCCGAAGCCGAACGCGCTGACCTGACGCTGGAGCGCCGCGTCGAGCTTCGCACCATGGCGGCGAATCTGCGGCAGGTTCCCAGCGAACCAGCCCAGACGTTCTGGCAGGCGCTGCAGAGCGTGTGGCTGCTCCACATGATCTTCCACTCGACCATGAACGGGAACGCCGTCGGGCGTCTCGACCAGTACGCCGCTCCCTACCTCGAGACAGATCTCACGCAGGGAACCATCGACCTCGGCTTTGGCGCGGAGCTCGTCGACTGCTTCACGCTGAAGTTCAACGAGCGAGCCAAGACGACCGACGATCAACGCCCTGAGGCGCGCGAGGATGAGCCCAAGGGCCCAAGCAGCAAGACGCGGCACGACACATCCTCCCAGCGCGGAACCCGTCGCGACAGCGTCGATGCCACAAACCACTGGCTGCAGAACATCATCGTCGGCGGCGTGACGCCGAACGGCGACGACGGCACGAATCCACTCACGTTCTTGCTGCTGGAGAGCTACCGACGGAACCGGATGACGAATCCGCTGCTTACGGTGCGCGTCCACCGGCGGTCGCCGGAGGAACTCATCCGCGCGTCGTGCGAAGTGCTGAAGGACGGTGGCGGAATGCCGGCGTTCTTCAACGACGAAGCGCTAGTTCCGGCTCTCATGCGCATCGGGATCGACCAGCCCGACGCGCGCGACTACACGAACGACGGCTGCTGGGAAGTGATCATCCCCGGGCGGACCGACTTCCGGTTCCAGCGTCTGAGCCTGATGCTATGCCTCGAGAGGGCGCTGAACCGAGGGAACCATCGACGAGGCGAGGGCGACCCGCCTCCGGGCACGCACGGACCCGATCCAGGCGATCCGCGTCGTTTCTCGTCCTTCGACGACGTGTGGCAAGCGTTCGAGGAGCAGATCGACGCGATGGTCGGCTACGTCGTCCAGCGCGTGGCTTCGACCGTCGATAACCGATCGACCATCGCGCCCGTGCCACTGCTGAGCGCCCTGATCGAAGGAGCCGTCGAAAGCCGCCGCGATCTCACGGCGGGCGGAGCCCGCTATCGCACGTTCGGTATGCTCGCCGAGAGCGCGTCGCACGCCATCGATTCCCTGACGGCGATCCGACAGACCGTCTTCGAGCGGCGCGAGGCGTCGATGACTGAGCTGTGCGACGCTTTAGACGTGGACTTCGAGGGCTGGGGACCGCTGCGCGCCAAGCTCATTGCCGCGCCGAAGTACGGGAACGATGACCCGGTCGCCGACGCGATGGGACGACAGGTCATCGACGCCTTCACCAATGCCGTGGCGCGGCACGCGGTGTCTCACGCCTCGCTGATCCGCTTTCCATGCGGCGTCGGCACGTTCTCGTGGTACATCGGGATCGGCGAAGGACTGGGCGCGTCGCCCGATGGTCGTCGATCCGGGGAACCCGTCGCGAGCAACTTCTCACCGGCGCTCGGACGCGATGCTGCCGGCTTGACCGCCGCGATCCTGTCCTACTCCAAGATGCACCACGAGAACCTGCCTGCCGGCGGTCCCATCGACCTGCGAGTGGCGCGGCATCTGGTGGCTGGAGAGGAGGGCACGACGCGCATGTCCGGGCTGGTGCGCGGGTTCGTCGATGCAGGCGGCGCGATGATGACGCTCACCGTCGCCGACACGGAGGAGCTCCGCGCGGCTCAACGCGACCCGGACCGGTACCGCTCCCTTCGCGTTCGCATGGGAGGATGGTGCGCCTACTTCACGATGCTCAGCCGCGAGCAACAGGATCACCACATCCGCCGCCAGGAGGGTCGGTCATGACCGATCCGTCTGGAACCTCGGGCGAAGTCCGTGGCGTCGTGTTCGACGTCGATACGTTCGCCGTGCACGACGGTCCCGGCGTGCGCATGGCGGTCTATCTCAAAGGCTGTCCGCTGACGTGTGCATGGTGCCACAGCCCGGAGTCGCAGGACGCCGACCCCGAGCTCGTGTTCGCCGGGAGCCGTTGCGCGTTCTGCGGGGCATGCGCCGAAGTCTGCCCCAACGACGTTCACGAGGTCGCAGACGAGCAGCACCACGTCCACTGGGAGAGTTGCGACGCCTGCGGGCGGTGCGTCTCCGTGTGCCAGAACCAGGCGGTCGCCATCAAGGGGTACGAGACCACAGCGGGCGCGGTCATCGATCAGGCGTCGCGGATGAAGGCTTTCTTCCATCATTCCGGCGGCGGCATCACACTGACCGGCGGCGAGGTCACGCTGCAGCACGCGTTCGCTGCGGCGATCGCCCAAGGCTGCCGAGAGCGCGGCATCCATACCGCCATCGAGACATGCGGCATGTCCGCCTGGGAGCCGTTGGCGCGAGTGCTCGAACACACCGACCTCGTGCTCTACGACCTCAAGCTCATCGATGACGAGGCGCACCGGTCATGGACCGGCGCATCGAACCGGCGAATCCTCGAGAACGCGCGCCGCCTCGCGGGACGAAACGTCGAGATTCGCGTTCCGCTGATTCCATCGGTGACGGACACTGACGAGAACGTAGTCGGAATCCTGGACTTCATGCGAGATACAGGTCTGACTGCCATCTCCTTCCTGCCCTACAACGCCTCAGCCGGAGCCAAGTACGAATGGCTCGGAATGCCCTACACCGTGTCCGGCGGAACCCAGTCTCCAGAGCGCCTGGCGAGCCTCCTCCGTCTCGCGGAGCAGACCGGCATCCAGGCGCGTCTGTCGTAGGTTCGGAGCCTTTGACTCGTCTACATGCGCGGTGATAGCATGGCGCGGCTGGTCCGGTCTGCCATCGTCTCGCGCGCATGCTAGGCAAGGTGCATGGACGCGATCGCCCAAAGCATCTTTCAGGGCTTGCTCTTCGTCGTGACTGCCGGCGTGCTGGGTCTCCCGTTCTTTGTCTGGCGGGTTCCGCCACCGTATTACTGGCGGTGTCCGCGATGCGACGGGCACAACCCCGTGGACACTCGTCAGTGCAGCCACTGCGAGTTGATGATCGCTCGCGAGGAGATGCCTCGGCGAACACGTGCCGATTGGCGCGCGCGCGACCTCGTCGCCATCTTCTTCGTGTCGTGGGTCATCAGCTTCATGGTCGGGATGGTCGTCTTGACGGCCATGGGCAAGCTCCCGACCGATACGTCCGAGCCGCGCACGCTGCAAGCGCTCCTTGCCCCGGACATCCTCTGGTCGCTCGAGCTGTTGAAGTCGGCGCTCTTCGCCGTCCTGTGCATCTGGATGTTGAACGGAAGGTTCCGCTGGTCGCTCGAGGACATCGGGCTCCACACAGACGATCTGCGCGGCGCACTCGTGATGGGGGTCGGAGCCGGCGCGGCGGTATTCGCGTTTGGGGAGTTGTTCGAGCTGGCGGCGTCGCTCGTGCCGGTGCTGCGCGAGGAGCGTCAACAGGTGCTTCAACTGTTTCCGACGCAGACATCTGACCCGCTGTGGGTGCTGATTCTCCCGACGGTGCTCGCGCTGGGACCCCTCGGGAGCGAGATCTTCTTCCGAGGCATGCTGCTTCGGATGCTGCGTCAGAAACGCACAGTCCATCTATCGGTGTGGGGAGCCGCCGTGGCGTTTGCGGTGGCGTCCGGATCGGCTCTGTCGTTTGTGCCTCTCGTAGCGCTGGGAGCGGCGAACGGATACCTGTTCGTGCGCTCTCGCTCGCTTGTGCCGGGGATTGTGGCGAGCATCGTCCAAGCCTGCGGATCGTTGGCGTGGCTGGTGCTGCGTGACATTCCCTTGGGTTCCTGACGATCTGCCCATCCCTTCGGAGATGCGCGTGTCGGACGTCGTGCCATACAGCCGGTTCGCGTACGCCTACGACGAGATAATGTCCAACGTCAACTACCGTCGGTGGGTGGACTACGTGATCGATCTCTTCCGGCACTACGAAGTCAAGCCCAGACGGCTGCTGGACCTGGCGTGCGGGACGGGCTCGGTCGCCGTGCCGCTGGCTGAGCGTGGATTCGAGGTCGTGGGGCTCGACCGCGCTCAGGAGATGATGAATGTCGGCGCGGACAAGGCACGCCAGCGCGGCGTCACGGTCGAGTGGGTGCAGGGCGACATGCGTGACTTCTCGTTCGGGGAGCCCTTCGATGCCGTCCTGTGCCTTTACGACAGCATCAACTACGCGCGCGACGCGCGCGAGCTCCGCCAAGTGGTCGATTGCGTGTGGCGTGTTCTCAAGCCAGGCGGTTTGTTCGCGTTCGATGTGACCACGGAGCGGAACATCGTCGAGCACTTCCACATGAACACGTTCGCCGAGAACGAGCCGAGATACTCCTACGTCTGGAAGAACGTCTACTCTCGCCACGACGCCACCTGCTGCACCGAGCTCACGTTCTTCATCGCGCGCCCGGATGGATTGTTCGAGCGACACGTCGAGACGCACATCCAGAGGATCTTCGAAGTCCCGGAGATCAAGGGCATATTGGTCGAGCGCGGGTTCGACTACCTGAGCGCGTTCGACGCCTGGACGTTCTCGCGCTACCACGGCAACTCCGACCGCATCAACATCACCGCGCGGAAACCCACGAGCTCATGAGAGGTCGCCAGAGACAGGCGTCACGCGGTGTGGCGCTGCGACGCGCCCTGGCCGTCGTCGCCTGGCTGGCGGTCGCCATCGGAGGCTTCTGGCTCCTACGCCATGAGGTCGGTTCCGACGCGCTGGCTGCGCGACTCTCCAAGATGGGAAGCTGGGCGCTCCTCGCGTATTGCGCTGCGTACGTATTCATCGCGGCGATGGCGCTGCCCGGTATCCCGCTGACGCTCGCCGGTGGCTACGTGTTCGGCGTGACGGTCGGTGCGTCGCTGACACTGGCGAGCGCCATGGTGGCGTCCAGCGTGAGCTTCCTGATCGCGCGACATGCCGCTGGCGACTGGTTCGATCGAGCGCTGGGATCGCGCGCGCGCGTCGTATGGTCGGGCATAGAGCAGGACGGCTGGAAGTACGTGGTGGTCGTGCGCCTGGTGCCGCTCTTTCCATTCGGCTTGCTGAACTACGCCTTTGGACTGACGCCGATACGGTTCCTGCCCTATGCTGCGGCTTCAGCGGTTGCCATGGTACCCGGCGTCCCGCCTACACGTACTTCGGGTACGCGTCGCGTCTGGTCGCGCAAGGCGCTTCGGCTGATCCGCGGTTCGGGCACGGTCTCCTCGGAGGCTCTACGGTCGCCGGTATGGCTGCAGTCGCGTACCTGGTCATCGTGGCGGTCGTTCGGCGGCGGCGCCTCAAGCGATGAAGGGCTGGCGCTGACGCCAGCCCTCCTCGTTCGCGTTCCCTTGATCGGGTCTACTTCTTGTCGTCGTCGACGACTTCGTAGTCCGCGTCGATCACGTCGTCGTCGGCTCCGTTGCCGCCAGCAGCCTGCTCGGCTCCGCCATCGCCCGGAGCCCCCGCCTGCTGATAGAGCGTCGCCGATGCCTGATACCACGCCTGCTGGAGCTCCTCGGTCGCCGACTTGATGGCTGCCGTCGAGCCACCTTCGAGCGTCTCCTTGAGGGTCTTGAGAGTCGTCTCGACGGTTCCCTTCACGTCATCCGACAGCTTGCCTTCGAACTCCTTGAGCTGCTTCTCGGTCTGATAGGCAAGCTGCTCGCCACGATTGCGCGTATCCACTTCCTCGCGCTTGGCGCGATCTTCGTCGGCGTGGGACTCGGCGTCCTTGACCATCTGATTGATCTCTTGCTCGCTGAGCCCGGACGAAGCCGTGATCGTGATCTTCTGCTCCTTGCCGGTCGCCGTGTCTTTTGCCGAGACGTTGAGGATGCCGTTCGCGTCGATATCGAACGTCACATCGACCTGCGGCACGCCTCGAGGAGCCGGTGGGATGCCGTCGAGACGGAACCTGCCGATCGTCTTGTTGTAGGCAGCCATCTCGCGTTCGCCCTGAAGCACGTGGATATCGACGCTCGTCTGACCATCCTCGGCGGTCGTGAACACTTGGTTCCGCCGCGTCGGAATCGTCGTGTTGCGCTCGATGAGTTTGGTCATCACGCCGCCAAGCGTTTCGATCCCGAGCGAAAGCGGCGTTACGTCGAGCAGCAGGACGTCCTTGACGCCTTCGTCACCGCTGAGCACCGCGCCCTGGACAGCCGCTCCGACCGCAACGACCTCGTCGGGATTGACGCCCTTGTGCGCCTCCTTGCCGAAGAACTCCCGTACCACCTGCTGGATCTTGGGCATGCGCGTCATGCCGCCGACGAGGACGACCTCGTCGATGCCGTTTGCCGTCACCTTGGCGTCGGCAAGCGCCTTGCGGCACGGCTCGAGCGTCCGGTTGATCAGTTCCTCGGTGAGTTGTTCCAGCTTGGCGCGCGACAGCGGTACGTTCAGGTGCTTGGGTCCGCTGGCGTCTGCTGTGATGAACGGCAGATTGATGTCGGTGGACATCGAGCTGGAGAGTTCGATCTTCGCCTTCTCAGCGGCTTCCTTGAGTCGCTGAAGCGCCATCGTGTCCTTGCGCAGGTCGATCCCGTTGTCGCGCTTGAACTCGTCGGCGAGCCAGTTGATGATGACCTGGTCGAAATCATCGCCGCCCAGGTGGGTGTCGCCGTTGGTCGACTTCACCTCGAAGACGCCGTCGCCGATCTCAAGGATCGAGATGTCGAACGTCCCGCCGCCGAGGTCGAAGACGGCGATGCGTTCGTCCTTCTTCTTCTCGAGGCCGTAGGCGAGCGATGCCGCCGTCGGCTCGTTGATGATTCGCAGGACGTCGAGCCCGGCGATCCTGCCCGCATCCTTCGTCGCCTGTCGCTGCGCGTCGTTGAAGTAGGCTGGCACCGTGACGACTGCCTGCGTGACCGGCTCGCCGAGGTAGTCCTCCGCGGTCTGCTTCATCTTCTGGAGCACCATCGCGGAGACTTCGGGCGGTGTGTACTCCTTTCCGGCCGCGCGCACTTTGACCCCGCCGCTGTCGGCGCGGACCGCCTCGTACGGGAACTGGGCGAGTTCGTTGGTGACCTCGTTGTAGTTGCGTCCCATGAATCGCTTGATCGAAAACACGGTGTTCTTGGGATTTGTCACTGCCTGTCGTTTCGCCGCCTGGCCCACGAGCCGCTCACCGTCCTTGGTGAACGCCACGACCGAGGGCGTTGTGCGCGCACCTTCCGAGTTGGCGACGACAACGGGCTTGCCGTTCTCCATGATCGCCACGCACGAGTTCGTCGTTCCCAGATCGATCCCTATGACTTTGCCCATCGGTGACGGATTCCCTTCCTGTCAGGTGCGCATTGCCGGTACGTGCCGGCTTCTCAGTCCTTGCCGACGATCCATCGGCTCCATCGGATGAAGACCGACGAACGCTTTACTTCGACTCGTGACATCGTCAATTGGTACGAGGGTGTCGCTGTCCTCGACTTCGCGAGCAGACGACGAAGCCCCAGCAGGTCGAGCGGCTTCGTCAGGAACGTGTATGCGCCAGCCTCTGCGGCTTCCATCATCGCCTTCTGGGACGGGTTCCCAGTCATTAGCATCACGGGAACCCACTGCCGCTCGGCGCGGAACAATCGCAAGAGCTCGATTCCGCTTACATCGGGCAACTCCAGGTCGACAAGCGCGACGCTGACGTCGTGCGTCAGGTAGAGCGTGAGGGCGGATTGCCCGTCTCCGCTGGTCAGGCAGCGGTACCCGTCCCTCTCGACGACCTGGCGCAGGAGCTCGAGCGTGACCTCATCGTCATCGACGATGAGGACCGTCGGAGGCAACGTCGGTGTCGAGGCTGAGTCCGCGCCAAATGATGCGTTCTGCATCGCCCAAGCCAATCCGCAGCACACGACATGCCGCATCGCGTACGAAGACAGTCGTCACGCGGCACTCCACGCAACTACCATGCCACCGAGGACCCGCGACGCGGCGCGACTCTCACCACAGCCCCGCATCGATGGCGTTGTCACCATGGCACACGCCGACGCGAACCCTAGCCTGCGTGACACACTGCGATGAACCCAGGGTACGGCGACACATGTCCATGCCGGTGCAACGAGACGACGCGCCAGCCGCAGCGTGTCAGACAGTCGCGCCAATCGTCCTCAGTCCGGTACGTTACGCTGGTACCTCTGGCGCACCCGCCATAGAGACCGGCGCGAAGCTTGATCCGCTCCTCGGCGCGCGTCCACGCCAGCTTCCATTTCGGCGTCGCCAGCGTATCTTTGACGATGAGACGGGATTGATCCGTCGACCGACAGCGGAGCGCGGCAAGCAGCCGCTCCTGATCGACCTGCGCCAGATAGAGGAGCACATCGACGCACAGCACGCCGTCGAGCGACGTCGCCACCCCCGTGGCGTTCTCGACGACCTCGACCCGGAACGACGGATTGCCGCGCGACGCGACGCTGGTTGCGATGGCGACACGTCCAGCCGAGGCGTCTATGCCTACGACCTGCCTGGTCGGAACCCGCGCCGCCCAGTGGGACGCGAACCCGTAGCCGCATCCGACGTCAAGCACGCTCGCATCGTCGGGCAGGGCATCAATGTGACGCAGAACGTCCGAGAGCGTTGCCGCGCGCGCGCCGACATGCGCCCGGACATGCCAAGGCTGGTGCGCGTAGAGCGCCATGACCGACTCGAGCTCGCCGCGCGACAGAGCGCCCAGGCGCTGTGAGCCGCAGCACAAAGCAGCGATACGGCACAGCACGTACGCCAGGCGAGTCATTGCCACCTCGCAGGGATCACCGGGCGAAAAGCCGGAGGTACCAGCCCAGGATCGGTTCCCCGGCGTGAAACGACACGATCCCGCCTACGGCGAGGAATGGTCCGAAGGGCATCTGGTTTCCCATCCGCGCGCGTCCCATGGCGATCAGAACGGTTCCCCACAATGCCCCTGCCAAGGACGCCAGGACGATTGCCAGCAGCGTGTGCGACGGCGAGGCGATGTAGAGTCCCATCATCCCCGCCAGTCTGACATCGCCCAACCCCATTGCCTCCCGGCGCGCCAATCTCGAGGCGACCCAGCGCACCAATCCCAGCAGTCCCAACCCGGTGAGCGCCGCCGATGCGACATGCCAAAGGCTGCCAGCGCCCTCGCTCAGCGCGCGCGCGAGCGCAACGAACGCGGCAAGGACGGCTCCTGAAGCCACGACGGCGGTGGGGAGTCTGCCGTGCTCCGAGTCCGTCGTTGCGAGGACGACAAGAACGGCGGCAAAAAGGGACCCGCTCAGGGCCCGCATGGACAGTCCGTGCAGCAAGAACGCCAGCGAGAACCCGAGCGCAGTCACAGCCTCGACCACCGGGTAGCGCCACGAGATGGGCCCATGGCAGTCCCGGCACTTGCCCCGCAGCAGAAAGAAGCTCAGCAGTGGGATGTTGTCGCGGAAGCGGATCGACGACTGGCAATGCGGGCAGTAGGAGCGTTGCGGGAACCAGGGCGTTTGCCCGATGGGGATCCGGTGGGCGACGACGTTCCCGAAGCTGCCGACGCACATCCCGACGACTCCGGCAGCGATCGCCGCCTCAGCGTGGACCATTGTCGTCCGCCCACCAATGCGGATCCGCTCGCACCGCCTGGGACAGCTCGGCGATGCCTCCCAGACGGAACTTCTCAGGCGCGCGCGCGGCGTCTGCGGCGATCCCAACGACCCCGCGAGCGACATCGATCCGATAGGAGCCGCCCCAGGGCGTCGGCGGTACGGCGTCACTTGCCAAGTAGGGCCCGCGCCAACCGGCGACGCCTGGATCGTCGATGAGTGCCTGGAGTTCTTCGCAGGTCTTGCCGGTGTGGTGCAGGTACTGCCTGGCGGCGTCGGACAGGAGTTCCAGATCGCTGATCGCCTGGGCGACGTGCCGCGACTCGAGCAACGGCGGCGCGACGACGACCGCCGCCCCAAGGGCAAGGACGGCGAGAACGAGGACGCGGAGCCAAACCAATCGCGGATTCTTCACTGGGCTGCCTTGACGGCGGTCCAGGCGTCTCCGTAGAGCGTCTGTAGTTCACCGAGGTCCTGCAGCGGTTCCAGCCGTCGAATGATATCTTCGGGCGGCGACATCACTGGGTTGTCGCGCAGCGTAGGCGGCAAATGCTCCTTCGACGCCGGAACGCAGTTCGCGTAGTGCGTGAAGGCGGTGACGCCGGCGATCACGTCCGGCTGGATGATGAAGTTGATGAACGCCTCGGCGAGCTCCTTCTTCGGCGCGCCTTTGGGGATGCACAGGTTGTCGATGAAGATCGTGCTCCCCTCTTCGGGGATCACGTACTTCCAGTGAGGGGCTTCCTCGGCGACGCGCAGCACATCGCCGCTCCACGCGTGCGTCAGCACTACCTGACCGGAGAGCATCAGCACGTCCGTTTCGGTTGTGTAGCTGCGCACCAGCGGCTTCTGTTGGATGAGGAGCTCCTGAGCCGCCGTGATCTCATTCGGTTCACGCGTGTTGACGGAGTAGCCCAGCCGCTTGAGGGCGAGGGCGAAGGACTCGCGCACGTCGTCGAGCATGTTGATGTTGCCGCCGTATTGCTTATCCCATAGGACGGCGGAGCTCACCGGCGGGGGCGTGACCTTGGTCGAGTCGTAACCGATCCCGGCGGTGCCCCAGAGGTAGGGAACCGAGTACCGGTTGCTGGGATCGAAGTACTGGTTCAGGAAGTTCGTATCGAGGGTTCGCAGGTTCGGGACGTTGCCCCGGTTCAGCGGCTCCAGGAGCCCGAGCTCGGCGAGTTGCTTCACGGCGTAGTCCGACGGCACCACCACATCGTACCCGCTCACGCCCGCCTGGAGCTTGGCGACGAGGTCCTCGTTGTTCTCGTACGTGTCGAGGACGACGTGAGCCTTGTGCTCCTTCTCGAACCGCTGGATCGCCTCGTCGGTGAAGTAGTCGGACCAGGCGAACACATGCAGTTCCGTCGAGGTCTGGTCTCCGCGCCGACAGCCCGAGGCGAGCGCCAACGCGACTAGTGCGAATGCGCCGAGCGTTCTGAATCTCATTCCGCCGCCTCCACTGGCTGGGTCGAGGACGGGAAGAGCCTGCCATGGCGGTACAGGATCGCGCGCAGCCGATCACTCGGCAGTTCGTGCGCTGTCGCGCCGCCGTAGCCGACCATCGTCTCCGCCGCGACGAGCGCGTTGACGATCGCTTCCTCCGTCGCCTCGATGGTTGCTGCGAAGAGCTCGTTGATGTGCGCGTCGACGAAGGAGACACCGGGATACGTCGGTTCGTCGGGCATGTGGGGCATCGGGTTCGCGGTGGAAAAGGCGATCACGAAGTCGCCGCTGCCGTGTCTACCGACGGTTCCGGTTCGGGCGATGCCCCATGACGCCCGCTTGGCGACGCGCTCCAGTTGACGGGCATCGAGGGGCGCGTCCGTCGCCACGACGACGATGAACGACTTCTCGGGATCCGGTCGAGTCGGCAGCAGGTCGGCGATCTCCTCGCCGACGGGGACGCCATCGACTCGAAGCTCTGACCTACGTCCGCCGTTCGCCTCGACCAGGGCACCCACCGTGTATCCGCCCTCAATGACGCGCGACGCCGTGCCGATGCCGCCCTTGAACCCGTAGCTCCTGAGCCCGGTACCAGCCCCGACCGACCCCTCCTCGGCGGGGCCCGACCGAGATGTCTCAATCGCGCGAACGGTGTCCTCGGCTGTGACCGCGCGAGCCTGGGAGTCGTTGAGCCCAGAATCGTCGCACTCCGCGACGACGGGCAGCACGACGTCGTCGCCTCTGCCCATCGACGGGTGCACACGAACCATCCATTCGACTACACCAGCCGCCGCCGCCGGGACGTTCAGGGTCGTGGTGAGCACGATGGGCACTTCGAGGCTGCCGGCTTCCCGGATCCAGTGGGAACCCATCACTTCGCCGTTGCTGTTCATGGCGAACACAGCAGCGGGAGCTTTCCGGTGCCAGATGTCATCGCGAGGCACGATCGCCGTAACGCCGGTGCGGACCGCGTTCTTGCCGCTACCTCGGACATGAGTGACGTGACCGACCCGTACGCCCAGGACGTCGGTGATCGCGTTCAGAGGACCCGGCGTTCGAGACCCGATGCGGATTCCCAGGTCGCGGGCCCGTTCGCGCCGTGCTGGAACGTCCGCAGGGAGTTTCGGCTTGCCTGCGCGCTCCCATGCGGTCGTCCAAAAACTCGCCACGTACTCAGCGGCTCTTGTCATTTGCGCGATGCAAAGCTCGTTGGAACGGCGCCACAGCCGGTCGAAGTAGACGTCGCTCTCCTCCAGGTCGCCCTCGATGCCAGCCGCCGCGTGGCGGTCGGCGTCCAGCAGAGCGAAGTGCTTGCCGTACGAGTCGAAGATGATCTCGAACGCCGTCTCCAACGGCTGTTCTACCGGTGCGACCTTCGACGGATCCGCGAGCACTGCCGCGCTGAGCTCCGGCAGATGCCGGTCAACCATGTTCCACTCCCACCGTCCGTGGACGCCTCGCTGCCCGGTCAACTGACCGTTGAAGTTCATCACGACGTGAAGCGGCATGTGCGCGTCTTCGATGTAGTGGCTGTAAGCTCCGAGAACGCCGACGACCTTCGCCGGGTCCCCCGACTTGATCGCGCGGACGGCATCCTCCATGTAGCGGTCGATGCGCCAGGGAAGCCGCCCGTACTGGTCGAGTGCCTCCTCGCCGAACTTCGCGGACGCCTCGGCGTACGACCTGGGAAGGTCCGAGAACGGGTACGGACCGAAGCCGCTGTAGTCGATATCCAGGAAGTGGTTGGAGTGCTCCAGTTTGTCCGTCTTGCGCCAGGAATCGGGATCGAGGGAGCGCTCGGCGAGCTCGTCGGAATGCGAGATGAAGAAGCCGCGGACCGGCTCCGGCATTGCGTCGCACGCCTTCCGCGTTATCAGCTTGTGCGCCTCATACCCCCATCCGAATGCCTGGGAGCCCCAGGCTGCCAACGCACAGAGCAGAAGGATTCGCGTTGCACCGTGGCGATTCATGCACTCTCTCTCCGTCGCGTGAAGTGGCGAGCTCCGGGAGAGCTGCTCCACGCCTGATGCTGCCTCATGTAGTCGGATCGCACCTGAAGGAAGAACGACCGCGTGCCTTCGTCGCGGTAGTCGGGGTACGTCCACGGAAGCGGTCGGTACTCGCCCTCCGCGAACGTGTAGGTGAGCTCGCCGTAGATTCCTCTGCCGATGGCAACACGATGGCTGACGCCCTTCGTCGTGGCGAGAACGACCTGCCCAGCGCCGAGATAGCCGATGTCGAGGTTGACGCGTCGGCGGCCGTCGGGCTGCGCCAGCGTTCGCTCGATGCGGTTCGTCGCGTGCTTGGCAGACGCGAGGAATCCCGCGTCCACAGGGCTGGCGAACGAAGCGTAGCAGCGGCGGATTCCCGGGCCCATCTCGGCATCGTAGTACGTCGAGTACGTGAAAGCCACCGGCTCCGAGGTATCTTGTCGCGGACCCAGCATCTCTTCGAGCGCAACCCACGCCTGCTCAAGGACCATCGGGTCGATGAAGAGAGCCCCGCAGATCGGCTTGACCAAAGGCTCGGACTGAACCTTGCCCACTACCGATCCCTCCCGGGCGCGCACGCTTCGTCCAGGGGGAAGACGGGTCGGCGAACGTGTTTGTACGGGAACGCGGAGAGATCGGCAGACGTCAACCCCGGTGTGTTCACCTCGATGACCCGGTCCGCAATCGGTTCCCATGCGGCTCGGAACGCCACGGCGGACTTCGCGACGAACGCACGCAGACGCGTCGGCTCAATACCGACGGCGCGAAGCTGCTCAAGGTTCCACGGCGGCAATCGACGCGTCGTCAGCAGGAGATCGATGCCACCGACCGTCACGCGAGTCGTCAATCCCTGACGCTCCGTGATTCCCTCGCGCATGGGCCCGACGTTCGTGAACTCGCCGTCGAAGAGCATGCGGACACGTCCCGTCACAGCGACCGGCGCGCCGTGCCAGCCGTCGGTCTTGCCGCCGACTCGCAGGCGGACTTCCGCGCCAACGCCCGCCTGCACGCACTCGCGCACCGACTTGCCGTCGCATAGGACGACGGCGGCACGTTCCGCTCGGACTCTCAGCAGTTCCGAGAGAAGCACCGTGCCGTCTGCCGGCGTACCGCCCCCCACGTTGTCCCCGACATCCACGAGGACGGACAAGCCGCTGTCGTGGCTGTAGGCGGTCCGCACGGCGTCGCGCGGGCTGAGGAGGTCAGGAACGAACTCGGCGCGTGACGTCCAAGCCATCATCGCGAGTTCGTCGGCGTAGTTCTGAGCGATTTCGTGGCTCTCACGAGAGACGACCGCGACAGACAAGCCTGCACTTGGCGAGTCGCCGTAGGCAAACCCGCCGAACACGTTCGCGACGAGCACGTCCGGCGCCGACTCGATCTCGCGGGCGCGCGCCATGATTGCCGCCATCGGGTTGCCCGACGTGCCTTGCCGCTGCGGGACCGGCATCATCGGCGGCTGCGTGAAGCCGGTCTGGGGTCTCAGCCCGGTCTCGACCAGTTCCGCAGTCAGTCGCAGCGCCTGGGCCCCGCGTTCGCGGTAATCGACATGCGGATAGGTTCGATACCCGACGAGCGCATCGAGCGCCGAGACGACCTCCGGCGACAGGTTGGCGTGGAAGTCGAGCGTCGAGACGATGGGGAGCGCCGCTCCGACACGCCCCCGGATCGCCGCCAACAGATCTGCTTGGGCGTCCGCGCGCGCCGTCGTGATGGCGGCTCCGTGCAACGAAAGCAGGAGCCCGTCCAGACCGGCGCTCGCAACGCGCTGCGCCAGATCGTTGCGAAAGCGGACGTAGAACTCGTCCACGATGGGACCGGAGGGCCATGCCCACGCTCCCGTCAGGGGAACCAGCTCGACGGGCTGAGACGTTGATCCCGACTCCTCGGCTGCGTCGATGACTCCGGCGATTTCGCTGTTCGTATCGCGCCATCTGTCGAGAAGGGCAGGTCCCGATGCGGAGGTGTCGCGAAAATCCACCTCTCGCGTCGAGGTCGACGAGAACGAGTTGGATTCGTGATAGAACTGCGCGACACCGATCCGCATCGAGCCTTCCTCAGCACGCCTTCGAGCTAGAACTCGTACGGGATCGTCTCCGCCTGATGGGTGCGCGACGACTTCTCGGCGAGCTCCATGACGGCGATGACGCGCCGCGCTTCCTCGGCGGTCACGATGAGCGGCGTTCCGTCGTTCACGTGGGCGACGAAGTTCTCGTAGAACGACGGTCCAGGTCGGCCGGAGTAGGCGACTTCCTGTTCCTTCTCCTGTCCGGGAACCTCGGAGTAGACCTTGAACTTGTTCCCGCCCGCGTCGATGATCGCGCCGTGCGAACCCAGCAGACGCCATCTCGGCTTGCCGATCTTGGCGATCTGCGACATCTGGATGTCGGCGCTGCATCCGCTGGCGAAGCGGATGATGGCGTGGACGTGATCCTCATTGCTGATGTCGTGCCACACGAGATCGTGGAAGAAGCCCGTCACGCTGACCATCTTCTCGGGAATGACGTTCAGCAGCCAGTCGAGGAAATGGGCTCCCCAGTCGTAGAACGCGCCGCCGCTGACACGCTTGACGCTGCGCCACCAGTTGGGATTCGGCTTGCCGTAGCCGCCGCCCCACATCTCGATATTGAAGACCTTACCGATGACGCCGCTGGCGACGAGTCCCTTCAGAGTCCAGAAGTCGGCGTCCCATCGTCGGTTGTGATGAACCGTCAATACCACGTTCTTCTGTTTCGCCGCCTCGATCAGCTCGGTGGCTTCAGCGATGGTGATCGTGAACGGCTTCTCGACGATGGCTCCCTTGCCAGCTTGGAGACACGCGAGCGTCGGTCCATGGTGCAGCGAGTGCGGCAGGACATTGACCGCGACATCGAACTCGCCCCACGAGATGAGGTCGGCAACGCTGTTGAACGTTTGCACATCCGGGAAGTCAGCCTTGGCGGCTTCAGTGCGAGCCTTGTCCACGTCAACGATCGCGACGGTCTGAATGCCCTCGGTTCGGTTCATGGCAACGGCGTGATGCTTGCCCATGTTGAAGGCTGCCCCGTAGCCGATGACTGCGCCGCGTATCGGTGTGCTTGCCACAGCGTCGCTCCTTGTCGTGGGGTCGAACGGATCGGGCCCGTGCCGATGCGCCAGAGCGTATCACACGGGTCGTACTCCGACAACGACCGAGCCGAGCCGCAGCGCAGGTTGCGGATGGGTCCGCGATGAGCGAAACTCGCGACAGTTGTCACGACCGACGGCATCACGGGAGCCGGAGATGAACGAACCTCGATGGGCGACGCGGAATGGGCGTCCGGGCGAGCTCGTCACAGACGTACTCGTGGTCGGCGGCGGAACCGGGGGGTGCGCCGCCGCGCTGGCAGCAGCGAGGTCCGGCCGGAACGTGGTTCTGACCGAGGAAACCGATTGGATCGGCGGCCAGCTCACGCAGCAAGCCGTTCCCCCCGACGAGCATCCGTGGATCGAGCAGTTCGGAGCGACTCGATCCTATCGCGCATTCCGCGACGGGGTGCGCGACTACTACCGGCGCACCTATCCGCTGACCGGCGAAGCGTCCCGTCGAGCCGACCTCAACCCCGGCAACGGCAACGTATCCCGGCTGTGTCACGAGCCTCGCGCCGCGCTCGCCGTGCTGAGCGACATGCTCGCGCCCCACCTGAACAGCGGCCGCCTGGCACTGCTCCTCGACACGCGCGCCGTGTCCGCCGACATGGAAGGCGATCGGGTACGCGCCGTGACCGTCATGCACACGCCAACGGGGCATCCGACGACGATCCGCGCCAGCTACGTGATCGATGCGACGGAGCTCGGCGACCTACTGCCGTTGACGGGCACGGAGTTCGTGACGGGAGCCGAGTCGCAGGCGGAGACCGGTGAGCCGCACGCCCCGAGTGAGGCTCAGCCGGACAATCACCAAGCCTTCACCTGCTGTTTCGCCATGGACTACCTGCCCGGCGAGGATCACACCATCGATCCCCCGGCGGAGTGGGCGTTCTGGCGCGACTACGTGCCGGCGATGACGCCGCCATGGACAGGACCCCTGCTCTCGTTGATTGGGTGCCATCCGATCACGCTGGAGCGGCGCGGCTACGCGTTCGATCCGGAGCGCGAGAGCTCCGGTGAGGCGTCCGGGCTGTGGCGTTACCGACGTATCCTGCACGCCGCCAACTTCGAGCGCGGTTCACTGCGGTCGGACGTCTGTCTCGTCAACTGGCCCATGAACGACTACTGGCTGGGGAACCTGGTCGGAGTCAGCGCAGAAGAGGCGGACCGGCACGTCGAGCGCGCCAAGCAGCTCAGCCTGTCGCTGCTCTACTGGCTGCAGACTGCGGCTCCGCGGTCCGACGGCGGCGAAGGATGGCGAGGTCTGCGACTCAGGCGGGATATCGTGGGCACGCCCGACGGACTGGCGAAGTATCCCTACATGCGCGAGTCACGCCGCATCCGGGCGGAGTTCACTGTCGTGGAGCAGCACGTCGGGACGGACGCGAGAGCTGCCCTGACCGGCAGGCCGCGCGAAGAGGTCTCGGCGGAGCCGTTCGCGGACTCCGTGGGCGTCGGCAGCTACCGGATCGATCTGCATCCGAGCTCCGGCGGCGATAACTACATCGACGTGAGCTCCTTGCCGTTTCAGATTCCGCTGGGCTCACTGGTTCCGGTCCGCGTCGAGAACCTGATTCCCGGCTGCAAGAACCTGGGCGTCACTCACATCACGAACGGCTGCTACCGGCTCCACCCCGTCGAGTGGAACATCGGCGAAGCTGCTGGCGCGCTGGCGGCGTACTGTATCGACCGGAACGCGTCACCACGCGCAACACGAGCATCCCAAGAGCTGCTTTCCAGCTTCCAGAGCCTGCTCCGCTCGCAGGGGATGGAGCTCGCCTGGCCCCGTATGGCTCCTCGCTAACCGCAACCGATTCGACCGCCGGGTAGCCGCGATCCGGCGCCACACACGTTAACAGCATGCTCATCGGCGCTTGTCATTTGTGTCCCATCATGTCATTGGGAACCCAGCCGCCAGGAGTTGTAAGCAGGCAATACCATGTCGGAACGTACCAACGGTCGCTGGGCTGCGACCGCAGTCCTTCTCTTGATCACGCTCGCTCGTACTGGCGTGGCAGCGGCAGGTCCGTCTGCCGCCGAGCTCGAAGAGCTTGCCGCTGTCGGCAGCGGCTTCGTCGTATGGGAGTCGAACCGTACCGGCTTGTGGCGCATCTGGATGCGCGACTTGGACGGCTCGCCGCCCAGGCAACTCAGCCCGGAAGAACCGGGACGAAACCACTTCTCGCCCATGATCTCGCCGGATGGCAAACGCCTCGTCTACATCAGCTATCCACGCGGCGACGCTGCCCACCTCGCGGCTCGGTCCGCGAAGGCTCCCCTCTACCTCGTTGACATGGCGACCGGCGAGCGGCGCGTCCTGGTCGAGAATGCGCGGAACTACGGCGGCGACCGATCCGCTGTGTGGCTGAGTGACGAGGCGCTCGCCTACATCGACGGGGACGGAGTGTCGCAGAGATTCGACGTCCGCTCGGGAACCTCAACGCCGCTGACGACGCAGGGGCACCCGGAGAACGGCTGGCTGATCAACGCGACGATGACGCGAGCGACGCGTGGGCATCCGGCGCAGTTCGCTCTCTACGACGCCAAGAGCCGGCAGATCACGGAGCAACCGGCATACGGCGGCTGCGAGGCGTACTTCTCGCACGACGGCGTGTGGGGCTACTGGATGGCGGGAGCCGGCGGACCCGTGAATCGCGTCCGACTGTCAACGAACGAGCCCTCGACGATCCTGGCGCTCGACGACGCGCGTCTTCCGCCGGAGCGCAACTACGTCTACTTTCCTCACTTTTCGTCAGATGGTCGGCTCTTCACATTCGCCGCATCGCCTGACCAGCACGACCACGACAACTCGGACTACGACGTGTTCGTCGCGCCGTCGGACCCCGCCACGTTGGAGATCGTCGGCAAGCCGGTTCGGATGACGTTCGACGCAGGTGTCGACCGGTACCCGAACGTGTTCGTCGCTCCGTTGGAGCTCGGCAGGCATCGCGGCGAAGTGCCCCTGACCATCACGTTCCCCACACCTCCGGGCGGACGTGTGGATTCGTGGGGCTACGGAGACGGTGCCACGGGCAAGTCCGCCCGGCACACGTACGCGACGCCGGGAACCTACGTCGTGAGGGCAGTCGTGGACGGAATCGAACGCCGAGGGAGAGTCGAAGCCCTCCCGGCAGAGCCTCCTCGCGTGCTGCGGAGCGTCCTTCGAGGGCGACGCGAGGTGGTCGTCGTGTTTGACGAACCGGTGACGCTGAACAAGCCTGGCCTCCGGTTCGACTCAGGGAGACGCGTGGAGTCCTGGTCGCTCGATGACTCCGGCACGCAGTTGACCATCCGAACTCGGGCTGACCTGGGCAAGGAAGATACGCTGGCGGTTGAAGGCGTGTTCGACCGGGCCCAGAAGCCCAACCGCATGAAGAAGCAGGCCGTGACCGTGCGCCGACCGACGTGGCCCGTTTCGAGGGATGGGCTGGTGTTCGCATGGAAGACGGCAGACGACCGCGACTCCGGCACGAACGTCGTGCTGCGCCCGCGGGGACGAGGGGTACTCACCGGCGCATCGGCGATGTGGCTCGCCAACGGCGCGTTCATCGCCCCGGACAGCGTGTCGGCGGCAATACTCGACCGCCTTCGCGCAACGAGCGCCCTGACGCTGGAGGCGACGATCATGCCCGCATCGGATCGGCAGTCGGGACCCGCGCGCATCGCCACCTTCTCGACCGATTCGGGAAGCCGCAACTTCACGCTCGGGCAGGACGGGGCTCGACTCGTCTTCCGATTGCGGACGCCGAAGACCGGGACGAACGGCGTCAGCCCTGAAGTCCAGCTCTTCGACGTACCGGCGTCGGAACCGACGCATGTGGTCGTGACCTACGTTCCGGGCAGGCTGATCGCCTACCGTAACGGCGAAACGATCATCGACACGAACGTCGTCCAAGGAGGCTTCGACAACTGGTCGACCCACCGCTTCCTGTTCGGCGACGAATGGAGCGGGGAGCGCGACTGGTCCGGCGCGCTGGAAGGCGTCGCGGTGTACGATCGGGCGCTGTCGCCGAACGAGGCCCTCGGTTCCTACGAAGCCTACAGGAACATCCTCTTCAGCCGCGCGCACCGGAGCTCCATCGACGTAGAGGCGGTGCTCATGGCGAGGTCAGACGTTCCGTCCGTGCAGGAGATCGCACCCTATCGCGAAGCGCTCGTAGCAGCGGAATACCGCGTTGTCGGTGCAGGCGAAGCGACTCCGGAGCGGATCCGTCTCGTGGAGTGGGGAATCCTCGACAGTAGCCCGCTGCGTCTGCCGTCTGGCGGCGATCCGCGTCGGCTGGTTCTGGAGCCGCTCGACGCCAACCCGCAGCTTTCCGGCGTGTACACGTCCGACACGCTGGAACCCGACCCGGACGTGCCCTACTACTACGTCGTCCCGTAGGGCGTGACCGGGGATGGTCTTCAGCTCCCACATCTTCGTCTACTACTTCCTGCCGGCGGCGCTGGCGGCGTACTTCATCGCGCCACGCCGCGTCCGTCATCTGGTTCTCACCATCGCCAGCTACGTCTTCTACGGGTGGGCGAACCCGAAGTTCGTCTTCCTGATGTTCGCATCGACGCTGGTCGATTACGCGTGCGGGCTGGTGATCGGTCGCGCAGCCGAAAGCCTTGCCTCGAGCCGGATTCGTCACGCCGCCGTCGCCGTGTCCGTTGTGACGAACCTGTCGCTGCTGGGTTTCTTCAAATATTTCAACTTCGGTCTCGACAACTACAATGCTTTCGTCTCATCGCTCGGGCTAACGGCGGCGCGTTGGGAGACCGCGTTGCGCGTGACGCTTCCGCTGGGGATCAGCTTCTACACGTTCCAGTCGATGAGCTACACCATCGACGTGTACCGCGGCAAGGCGGAGCCTTTGACCAACTTCGTCGACTTCGCGTGCTACGTCTCGATGTTCCCGCAGCTTGTGGCGGGACCCATCATCCGGTTCTCGTCTGTCGCCGACCAACTGCGGAACCGAAGTCACACGGTCGCGAAGTTCGCTCGCGGAGCCGCGCTCTTCTCTCTCGGCATGTCGAAGAAGGTGCTGCTGGCGAATCCGTGCGGGAAGATCGCCGACACGGCGTTCGGAGCCTCGTCGTTGACACCGCTCGACGCTTGGTATGGCGCGGTCGGATACGCGTTCCAGATCTACTTCGACTTCAGCGGCTATTCCGACATGGCGATCGGGCTCGGCATGTTGCTGGGATTCGGGTTCCCCAAGAACTTCGATTCGCCGTACCGGTCGGCGTCGATCACCGAGTTCTGGAGGCGTTGGCACATCTCGCTTTCGACATGGCTGCGCGACTATCTCTACATTCCGCTCGGAGGCAACCGTCGCGGACCCGTCAGGACCTACGTGAACCTGATGGTCGTCATGCTGCTCGGAGGGCTCTGGCACGGCGCAGCATGGACCTTCGTCGTCTGGGGCGCGTTGCACGGGATCGCGCTTGCTGTGGAACGGACTCAGGGCAAACGGAGCCTCCATCGTGCGCTACCTCAGCCGGTACGGGTCGTCGCGACGTTCCTGGTCGTGCTGATCGGATGGGTGGTGTTTCGGTCGGACTCTCTCGGCGACTCGGTGCGGTACCTGTCGACGATGGTTGGAGTCACGCCGACGCAACCAGCCGCGTATGTCGTCCGTGCCGTGCTTCGAGAGCCCTACCTGCTCATGTCGTTCGCCTGTGCCGGAGTTGTCGTCTGGACAGCTCCTCAGGCGCTGGACTGGACGGAGAGGCTGTCGTGGCTGAAGGCGGCGGCGTGCCTCGCTTTGCTTTGGTTGTCCCTCGCCATGCTCGCCGTACAAGCCTACAACCCGTTCATCTACTTCATCTTCTGACATGCCATCAACCGTACGCGCCCCGTGGATGGACGCCCAGCAGTCGACGTCGGCGTGGGTTCGCCCGCTCCAAAATCTCCTCGGAGATGCTCCGGTTGATGAACGGGTAGAACCGCTGTGACACCCACCGTCGTCCGTAGGCTCCCTGCTGCACGTACCGCCAACGGTCCTGAGAGCGATTCGGAGCGCCGCGATGCCACGTCTGGTCGTGCCACATGATGGTGTCTCCCGCGCTGCCGGTCGCCATCACGGGCCCGTTCCCCTTGTACTCGACGGGCGCGCCCGGCGCTGGGTTCCGACCGCTGCGGTGGCTGCCGGGTACCAGTTCCGTTGGTCCAAGCTCCTCATCGACATCCACGAGATAGAAGTTCATGTTGACGACGAACGGATGCATGATGATTCGAGGGTCGAGCTCGACGCCCTCCGGCAGCGGGAACCGAACCGTTTCATCCGCGTGGAAGCCAGGCGCGACGCTCTGCGTTGGTCCCGTCTTGAGCGAGCTATCGGCGATCAGATGGCAGTCGGACCCCAGCAGAGCCTCGATGATGTCGATCACGCTGGGATGGTCGATCAGCGATTCGAACGCCGGATCGCGCTCGAACATCGCGGTTCGGATGCAGGGCCCGTAGCCGCTGTCGGGCCCGTCGAACGCGCGCTCGACGCCTTCGCGCAGAACGGCGACTTCGTCGCCGGAGAGCACGCCGCGAAGCACGAGATATCCGTCGCGATGGAACCGTTCGACGGCGGCAGAAACGTCGGTCATCGGCAACTCCTCACCGTGTGGTCGGCGCAGGGCAAGTGGCGAACACGGATTCTACATCGACTCGCAAAGGGGCGCACGAATGGCACAGGTCGAAGCGCGCGGCGGCGTCATTCACGTCGAGACGGACCGCTATTCGGCTCGCGTCGCGACGACCGGGTACGTCTCCGGTGTGATGGCGGGGAGCTTCGTGGACCGCCAGTCCGGGTCGCGCGACCCAGGATTCGGGCTGATGATCGTCGACTTCCTGATGGAGCCCGGAGAGGACGACGACTCGACGCCCTCGGACATGCGCTACGAATGGCGGAACGCGTACCACGGGAGCCTGGCGAAGCGCTACGTGGAGACACCCCAGATATGCACGCAGGCCGGCTCTGTCGGCTGGGAGACGGTCCGGGGAGATGGCTTCGTCGCGGTGCACCTGTCGTTCACGTGGACGAAAGCACGCCCTCCGTACCGCCCGGGCTCGCGATGGCATCAGTGGCTCGTGTTCCCGGACGGCGTCCGGTGGTTCCTCGCGTACGATCGCGTCGAGAGCGTCAACACGGTCGATGGACTGATTCTTCGCACGGACATGCCGGGGCATCTGAAGCACACGGGCGGCGACACATTTCGCCGCATCTACCTGAGCTACGCCGGGACAATCCCAGCCTCGCGGTTCCAGTCAGAGTTCCCGCCAGACGCGCGGTTCCTGTACCAGCGCGGCGAGGCGACACCGGACCGGTTCATCCGCGCCTACGAGCTCGCCAACGGCACTTGGTTGGGGGGAATGGCGCTTGACCCCTTGACCGTCTACGAGTCGTGGTGCCACCAGCGCGGGTACGTCTGCTTCATCCACGAGCTCGGCGGGAGGCGCGTCGCCGCGGGCGAGTCGTTCGGGGCGGTTCACGGGATCGGCTACTTCGACTCCATTGACGAGATGAACAGCGCGTACGACGAACACGCTGGCGCGAGAGCGCTCGCGGTCGATGCCGACGGCTGGCGGCTCATCCGCTAGAGCCGCATCCGCTTGACGTTGGACGATACGCGGTGTACCGTCGGCTCGTGGAGACGTTTCGATGCTCGACTTCCTCACGCGTCCCAAGACGCCGGAACAGCGGCAGGCTCGGGCTCGCGCATCGATCCGGCGCGCGGTGTGGTATCTCATACTGCTCGTGATCTTCATCCTTTTGATCGTGAAACCCCAGCTCGTGACGCGGTTCATCCGCTGAACCCAGACGGCGAAGGCAGGACGATCCATGGTGCGTATGCGTCAGGCTATTTGGCTCGCAGTCACGGCGGCAGTCGTTCTGCTCGGATCCTCGGGCTGCGGCAAGAAGGAAGCGCAGAAGGACGTTCAGAAGGTTCGCATCCTGTCGCCCCATCCGCCTGCCCTCCGCGATGAGTTCACGGCAGGCTTCCAGGCGTGGATGAAGGCGAACCACGGCATGGATGCCGGCGTCGAATGGCTCGACCAGGGCGGCACGTCCCAGATCATGCGCTTCATCGTATCAGAGTACAAGCGCTCGCCGTCCGGCATCAACATGGACCTGTTCTTCGGCGGAGGCACCGACTCCTACCTGCAACTCGTCGAGCAGAATCTGCTGGAACCGTACCCGGTTCCCGGTACCATCCTGAGCGCCGTCGGTAGGCAGATCGCCGGCGTGCCGGTCTACGATGAGCAGTACCGCTGGTACGGAGTGGCGCTCGCGGGGTTCGGGATCATGTACAACCGTCTCCTCCAAACGCAGCTCAACCTGCCCACCGCTGCGACATGGGAAGACCTGGCGAATCCGGCGCTGATGGGCAAGATCGCCGCACCGGACCCGCGCAATAGCGGCAGCGGGCACATGATCTACGAGATCATCCTGCAGGCGTACGGGTGGGAGAAGGGTTGGCGCGTCCTGACCGAGATGGCGGCGAACGTGAAGTCCTTTACCGCGGGGGCGAGCGACGTACCCAACGAGGTCGCCCTCGGCAACGTCATCTACGGACCTGTCATCGACTTCTACGCCTACGCCCAGATGGTGAAGACCGGGGCAGACAAGATCGCCTACGTCACTCCGGAGGGGCTTTCGGTCATCAACCCGGACGCCATCGCGATCCTCAAGGGCGCTCCGAACATGGAGCTCGCCAAGCGGTTCGTCGAATACTGCCTGACTCCTGATGCCCAAAAGCTCCTGATGCTGCCTGTCGGCGAGCCCGGAGGACCCAAGAGTGAAGTCGTCGCGCGGTCCAGCGTGCTACCGGGGCTCTACGACGAGCTCGGCGACAAGCGCCTGATCGCCGCGAACCCGTTCGAGATCCAGAACACGGTACACTACGACGCCGAACTGGGCGGACGGCGCTGGAGCCTCGTTAACGATCTCTACGGCTCGCTCCTCATCGACTCGGCGAAGGAGCTCACCGCCGCCTGGAAGAGCGTCTCCGGGGCGTCCGAATCGGCGCGCGCTGCCTTCGCCGCGATGCCCATCACCGAATCCGAGGCGAACGCGCTGTCCGAACGGTGGAACAGCGACGACTACGCGCTGACCCGCAAGGACACCGTATCGAAGTGGCGGGCGTTCGCGCGCGACAAGTACGCGGCTGCCGCGAAGGCGAAGTGACCGAGCTCCACTGACCGAGGTCGGGGTACTGTATGGCGTGGCTCCGGCGTTGGGCTTCGCAGTTCGACCTCACGTGGGGTACGAGCGCCCTCCTGGCGGGCGTCATCGTCTTCTTCGCCGCCTTCCTCGTGTACCCCGTCGCCTACATCCTCAAGGAAGCCTTCTTCCTCGGCGGCAACTTCAACGTCGGCTTCTTTCGCCTGGACTCGCAGGAAGCGCGCGAGATCTGGAACAGCATCGTTGTGGCTGCCGCGACGACGATGACGACGACGCTGCTCAGCCTGCCTCTCGCCTATGTGCTGGTGCGCTACTCGGTTCCTGGCAAGGGGCTGCTCCAGGGCGTCATCCTCGTTCCGATGATCATGCCGCCGTTCGTCGGAGCCGTCGGGATCAAGCAGCTCTTCGCCGTCTACGGCAGCGTCAACTCGCTGCTGATGAAGCTCGGACTCATGTCGAAGGCGAGCGCCATCGACTGGTTCGGGGGGAGCGACGCGCACAAGTTCTGGGGTGTCGTCATCCTCTCGACGCTCCACCTCTACCCGATCATGTACCTCAACGTCGCAGCCGCCCTGGCAAACGTCGATCCGAACCTGGAAGATGCCGCGCGGAACATGGGAGCCGACCGCTTCACGCTGTTCCGAACCGTCACGCTGCCGTTGATGATGCCCGGCTGCTTCGCCGGGGCCATCCTCGTCTTCATCTGGGCATTCACCGATCTCGGAACGCCGCTCATGTTCGACTATCGGAGCGTCGTGCCGGTGCGCATCTTCGACGCGAGCCGCGAGGTCGCGTCCTCGCAGGGAGCGTACGCACTCGTCGTCATCGTCATTCTGCTGACGGCGTTCTTCTTCTTCGTGGCGAAGCGCCTTGCCGGGTCGAGGCGCTACGAGATGATGGCACGAGGTCACACCGGATCGCTGGAGGTGAAGGCGGAGGGCTGGCGGATACCGCTCGTCTACTTCGTCGTACTGGGCGTGACTGCTATCGCGATCCTGCCGCACATCAGCGTTGTGCTGACCTCGGTGGCTCAGGCAGGCACGTGGTCCGGTGGACTCTATGAGCAGGTGGAGTGGATGGGCAGCATCCTGCCGCGCGAGTTCGTCGGGGACCACTACCGGCGCATCTTCGCCCCCGGAGGCGGCGAGCAGTCGTTGGACGCCCTTCGCAGCATCCAGAACAGCTTCAAGTACTCCATCGCCAGCACGGGTATCGACCTGGTTCTCGGCGTCGCACTGGCGTGGATGCTGACCCGACGACGCATCCCGTTCCGCAACACGCTCGACGCCGCCGCGATGATGCCGCTGGCGCTGCCGGGGATCGTCATGGCGTTCGGCTACGTCGGGAGCTTCGGGATCGGCGTATTCGCCGAGGGAAACGCGCTAGACATCTTCAATCCGCGCATCAACCCGACGGTGCTACTCATCATCGCCTATTCGGTCAGGCGGCTGCCCTACATGATGAGGTCGGCGGTGGCGGGGTTCCAACAGACGAGCGTGACGCTGGAAGAGGCGTCGAGCAACTTGGGCGCCACACCGGCGCAGACGATGCTCAAGATTACGCTGCCGCTCGTGACGGCGAACCTGATCGCCGGCGCTATCCTGGCGTTCTCGTTCGCCATGCTGGAGGTGTCAGACAGTCTGATCCTGGGCGGTCTCGCGGTCGGCTACGATCCGATCACGAAGGTCATCTACGAGCTGTCGAACCGCCTCGGAGACGGACAGTACGTCGCCAGCGCGATGGGCGTCCTGGCGATGGGATTGCTCACGGTCGCGCTGCTCGTCGCCGCCAAGGTACTGGGTCGGCGCATGGGCGACTTGTTCCGCGCGTAGGCTCACGTCACGCGGAAGTTTCCGAAGACAGCCTGAGCAAGCCAGCCCGCGATGGGCGGGAACGCGAACGTGCTGACGAACCGCACGAGCGTGAACCGCCAGCCGAGTATCCCGATCTCCATCGGCAACCGGGCGACCGCCCAGAGCGACCACGACGTGAGGAGCGCGACGGACGTGCCGACGCTCGCCCCAGCCTTCAACAGTCCGAGCACGACCGGCAGGCTGACGTAGGGCCCGCCCGGCATGAAGCCACCGACCACGGTTCCGATCAGGATGCCGCGCCACCCCGATTCCGCCCCGATCCACTTCGAGAGCAGCTCGCGGGGGATGAGCACCTGCATCATGCCTGCCACCAGGAACGCGAAGACGAGCAGCGGGAGGATCGACAGCAGCATATTCCCTGCCAGCTTCGCCCCTGCGATGTGCTGGTTCGTCCCGTTGCGGTAGCCCACGAACACCAGGACAACGGCAAGCGCCGCCATGACGAGCGTCGGGAGGAGCATGGGACGCGCTCTCCTCTTGGGTCGTGCTGGTACAGTTGATGGGTTTTCCATCGACGTTGCCTCCAAAGGCGCCAAGGCAACTCAGGACACGGGGATCGTCGGCTCACGAGGCGACAGCCCAAGGGGGTCGTTCACCTGCGCGCCGGATGGCGCGGGCACATCGCCGCGCAGCAGCGGGTCGTCCGTGCGTTCCATCCATCGGTCGAGCCGACCGCGCATGTCCGCGAGCACGTCTGCCATCGCGGGATCCGCGACGACGCTGGACGTCTCGTTCGGGTCGAACGCCAGGTCGTAGAGCTGCTCGCGTGCGACGATCCGCGTGCGCCATCCGTTCTCTAGCCACACGTTTTTGCTGGGGCTGTCGTCGCAGTTCGGCAGCACCGGCGTCGGCTGGTTCCCGTAGCGACGGATGTACTTCCACCGCTTCGTGCGCACCGCGCGCTGCGGCTCGTACGCGGCGTGGTAGGTGACTTCGGCGTAGACGTCCTCGTTTACCTCGTCCGCGTCGCCGCGCACGAGCGGCATTAGCGACTTCCCCTGCGCCCACGACGGAACGTCGATACCGGCGACTTCGCAGAGCGTCGGCATGATGTCGATGTGCGACACGATCCCGTCGACGACGCGTCCTCCGCTGAAGCCTCCGGGACCTCGTATGATGAGCAGAACGCCGATCCCGTGGTCGGTCAGGTTGCACTTCATCCCGGGAAACGCCAGCCCGTGATCGGTCGTGTTCACGACGAGCGTGTTCCCAGCCAGTCCGGACGCCTCGAGGGCGTCGAGGACGGTTCCGATGTCTGTGTCGAGTTGCCGGGCTGAGGTGCGGTACGCCGCCATGTCTCGCCGCGTCTCCGATGTGTCAGGCAATGGCGCAGGAGGACGACAGTAGCGCGGATCGTCTTCCGGGCCCGGTTGCGGGAACTCGCGGTGCGTCGTGAAGAATCCGCACGACAGGAAGAACGGCTGGCTCGGAGCGTTCGACAGGAACCGCGCTGCCGCTCCGGCGATATCGCGGCCGGGGGTCAGGATAATCTCGTCGTACCCGATGGCGGATGCGTCTCGCGCGACGTGCTGCACGCCGCACAGCGTTGACCGGTAGCCGGCTTCCCGCAAGACATGGACGATGTGCTGCCGGTAGTCGTTCAGCGAGAAGCCGCGATGCGCGAGCCCCAACATGCCGCTGGAGTGTGCGGACTGGCCTGTGAGGAGCGCGGCTCGGCTCGGAGAGCAGGTCGGAGCCGCACAGAAGGCATGGCGGAACACGATGCCTTCGTCGGCGAGCCGCTGGAAGTTGGGCGTCGGCACGTCGTAACCGTAGGGCTGGATGTACCGACCTGTGTCGTGCGAGTGCAGATAGATGATGTTGGGTCGAGCCATGGGTTGTCCTTCCCGCGGTCGTGCGCGTCACGGAGCGGCGTCGCGCCAGACGAACTCGCCGCGTTCGACGCTCCAGTCGTTGCCGAAGAAGCCGGTGACCCGGACGCCTGCCGTCGGTTCCGTCAGCGTCTCCGAACCCATCACGGTCACATCGGCGTACCCAACGCCGGAGAGGAAGTAGGGCAGGCGGTCTGTGAGGCGCGAGCCCACGATGCCGGTTCCGCTGACGACACCGACGCTTGCCGTGTCGCTGTCAGCTCGTGGATAGACGAATAGGCACGCCAGGTCATCCCCCTGGACCGCCCTGTCGCCGATGGCGACCGATCCCCGTGTCACACGTACCGGGCAGTCGGGAAGCAGGACGCTCCACGCGGCGTTCGTGTCGGCGTTCCCGTAGAGAATGACGCTCCGGTCTGTGTACTCCGACGGCGAGAAAGCCGCGTCGTCGATGATTTCGACAGAACCGTTTCCGCGATACCACCACTGTTCGGAGTCGTACCGAGCCTTCGCCCGAGCCCAAGTCGTCTCGGCTTCCGAGCCGCGCGTCCCGACGACGAACACGAACCGGTTGGTGAAGGCTGCCTTGAAGAGCCCACCGCGCACTGGGCCCTTCGACCAGCTATCGGCAGCCGGCGCATGAGTCCAGCCATCGGGCGTACGTGCCAGGACCAGCCGACCGTTCGTTGGCGCTGGAACCGTGAGGTGCGAACCGTCGAGCTCGACGACGATCTCTCCGTCGGTCAGTACCGACGCGTCGAGCGACAGCCTCTCGACGTTTTCCGTGGTTCCACGGAACCGGCGTCGGTGTGGGTCCATGGTCACATCTGCCGAGCTCGGTACTAGCGCCCGCTGTTGCGCCTCGATGCGAAGCCAGTGAGAGTCGGCAGACGCCGACGGATTCGCAGTGATGAACCGGACGCGTCGTGTTGCCCGGTCAGAAGGCACGGCGTGGCGGGCGAAGAAATCGAACATCGGTGCCCAGTCCACACAGTCGGCGCCCGGCTCGTCCGACGCGTCCCACCAGTGCCCCGCGCCCGGCTGCTCGAAGTACTGGAAGTCCTTGTGGAACGGCTCGAGCTGCTCGCGCATCTGTCGCGCCTGCTCGACCGGCACGTTGTCGTCGGCGTCGCCGTGGAGGACGTAGACGCCGTAGTGCTCGTAGTTCGGCACGAGCGCCAGCGTGTCGCTCGATGCCGCAGCACGCGTCAGGAGCCCGTCGCCGAAGTAGCTGGGCGAGTCCGGTTCGCGCCGGCCGCTGTACGTGCGGAAACTGATCCACCCAGCGCTGGGCCCGATGGCGGCGAAGCGCGACGGAACCGTACCTCCCACCTGCCACGTGCCGTGCCCGCCCATGGAGTGTCCCGTCAAGTACGTCCGCGACGGATCGGTGCGCAGCGATGACTGTGCCAAGTCGAGCACCTCGATGGCGTCGATCCTGCCCCAATCCTCCCAATCGAAACCGTAGGGGCGACGGTTCGTCGGCGCGACGATGTGCGCCCACGACTTCGGCGAGTAGGCGTCCGCCTGACCGATGGCTTCGACGCCCGCGCCGTGGAGCGTCAGTACAAGCGCCGGACGGGAGCCGGACTCACCGTAGGAGGGATTCACCGCGTAGTACTGGACGCTCCCGTCGATACCGCTGACGAACGTCACCTTTCGCGTCTGCGTCGAGGTGCGGACGCGAAGGGTCGTCGTCTGCTCGTGAAGGGCGGCTCTGGACGCGCTCAGGAGCGTCAGCCGGAGCGGGACTTCGGTGTGGTCAGCGATCGGCTCTGCCGCGATGCGGAACTCGACCTTGCGCATGCTGAGCGGCGCGATCGCCGGTGTGTCCGTCTCGACAACTGAGTTGCCGATCTGGGCGGCGATCCGCGCGCCAGTGAGCGCAGCCGATGAGGCGTTGACGACCACGGCAGCGCTCCACATGTCGGAGGCTTCGCCGGCAATGAGGTCGGGAAGGGTCATGTCGGGCGCCTGGATCATCGACGGAGCGTCGGGCTCGACGAGTCGGACGCGCAGCCGGCCTCGCCCGGCGGCGAAATAGAGGTCGTTCCTGCCTGAGCGGAGACGGACGGGAAGCCGAACGATCCCTGTGCCATAGAGATCGCCAACGCGTGGTTCTCCGTTGACCGTGACCTCCCGCGTGCCTGACGCTTCGAGGATCATCACACGCGCATCCGGCACGTCCACGGCGACATAGGCGTATCCGCCTCGGAACGAGCCCGAGAAGTTCCCGTCGGCGTCGAGCTCGGACCGCTCCCAGACGGCGCTCTCGCCGTCTGCCAAGGCGATGGCGTCTCCCTCTTGCGGCGGCGGGGCGTCGCGGATAATCTGAGCCTCGACGAAGTCTGTGTGAAGAGGCGTTCGCCCGGTCCGGGCGACGCGAGCGATCATCAGACAGCTTGTCGGCACGATCGGTTCGGCACACACTGGCGACAACGCCGAAGGCGAGAGGACGACTGCTGCCAGCAGGCACATGAGCGACGCCGGGCAACGCATGAGTGGGACTCCTCGGAGCGCGCGGGTCGTGTCGCGGGACACGACCTTAGCACACAGGCGCGGAAGGCATCAATCCACGGCACGTCGGGCATTGGGAAGAGGCAATCCGTCACATCGGGGGCAGCAATGGCGTTGGGCATATTCGGGCAGATGGTCCGGAGCGAGCTCGAGGACGTTGTCGGCGAGGCGTTCGTCTCGACGGACGAGACGGATCGGCTCGTCTACTCGACCGACTGGTCGTGGATGGCGCAGATGTGGCTCGACAGGGGCCAGCCGCTGTCGAAGCCGGACGTCATCGTGCATCCGGGGTCTCCGGAAGAGATCGCGGACATCATGAAGATCGCCAACGGGTACCGGATTCCCGTCGTACCCTACGGCGGCGGATCGGGAACGCAGGGCGGAGCGTTGGCGACGCACGGAGGCATCGTCGTCGATACCAAGCGGCTCAGTAAGATCATCGAGATCGACGAGAAGTCGCTCAAAGCCACAGCGCAGGCGGGGATCATCAACGAGCAGCTCGAGTGGGCGCTCAACGAGAAGGGCTTGACCTTCCCTCACTATCCCGCATCCTCCAACTGCGCGACGCTCGCTGGCTTTCTCGCCGCGCGAGGAACCGGTACGATCAGCACGAAGTACGGAAAAGCTGAAGACCTCGTCATGACGATGCAAGTCGTTCTCCCCAACGGGACGATCATCCGCACGCCGGCTGTCCCCAACCACTCGTCCGGTCCCGACTTCGGACGCATCTTCCTCGGGGCTGAGGGCACGATGGGCATCATCACCGAGGCGACGGTTCAGGTGGATCATATCCCGGAGGCGCGGTATCTCCGAGCGCTCTTGTTCGAGGACCTGTCGAAGGCTCTCGAAGCGGGACGACGGCTGATGACGCGGCGGCTCGATCCGTTCGTCATTCGGCTCTACGACGCACATTCGACGGCGTCGCAGGTGAAGCGCGTGCTCGGCTACGAGCTCGAGGGCTCCTACATGGTCGTCGGGTTCGACGGCGACCCGGACATCGCCGCGCTCCAGGAACGGAAGGCGATGGCGATCTTCGACGAGCTCGGCGCACGCGACCTGGGCAGGGAGCCCGGCGAGCGCTGGTGGAACCATCGCTACGACTTCTACTACCCGCCCAAGAGCCTCAAGCTTCCGTGGATGTACGGCACGACGGAGACGGTCACGACCTATGACAAGATCGAGGCGCTTTACTGGGCGAAGAAGCGCGCAGTCGAGGAGACCTACGCCGACCATGGCGTCCAGTACATCGGACACTTCTCGCACTGGTACCACTGGGGTGTCAGCCTCTACGACCGGTTCATCATCGAGGAGCCGCCCGAGGACGCCGAAGAGGCGCTCACCCTCCACAACCGCGTCTGGACCACGGCAGTGCGGGCGTCTTTCGAGCACGGCGGGATGATCAATGACCACCACGGGGTTGGACTGAAGCTCGGCCGCTTCGCGCGGATGCAGTACGGGCCCGCGTGGGACCTGCTCGTCAGCCTCAAGAAGGCGATCGACCCCAACGGCATCATGAACCCCGGCAAGATCGGCTTCGGAGCTTAGGAGACCGCCATGCAGATCATCGACTCCACTCCGATCAGCGACAACTGCCGCTATTGCCTCATGTGCCGGCACGTCTGCCCAGTCGGGCACGTGACGCGGCGCGAGTCGCTCACGCCCCACGGCTGGGGTCTGCTCATCGCGTCGGTCGAGCGCGGACTGATCGCGTGGGACGAGAAGACGGTCGATGTCCTCTACGCTTGTGCCGACTGCGGCACATGCCGCGCCAACTGCGTGACGGATCAGGCGCTGCCAGACGCCATCGCACTGGCAAGGCAGTCGGTGATCTCGGCAGGTCTGATGCCTGACGTCGTCGCTGACCTGGACGCGAGGCTTCGCCAGTTCGGGAACCCGTATGGCGAACCATCGTCCTCGGACCCCGTCGCGAAGGCGGCGGACGCCCTGTTCGTGGGGGACGACGCGAAACACGCCTGGAGCTCGGCGCTCGACGCCGCACTCAGCCTCCTCGAACGCGCAGGCGTAAAGCCAGCCCTGATCGGTGTTGGGCGGAACAGCGGTTACTTGCCGGCGTCGCTCGGACTCTACGAAACGGCAAAGAGCATCGCAGAGGCGAACCTGGCGGAGCTCGCTGCAACGGGAGCGCGGCGGCTGTTCGTCCTCTCGGCTGGCGACTACGACGCCTTCGCGCGGCTCTACGACGAACGGCTCGGGCTGGCTCTGCCTGACGGCGTCGAGGTGATCGAGGTCGTGTCGTTCCTGTCTGGGGCGGCGGAGTCGGGTCGGTTGCGGCTCCGCGCGGCGGACGGTTTGGGCAAGTGCGCCTATGTCGATCCGACGCACGCTGTCCGAGTCGCATCGCGTCACGAAGCCCCGCGTCGGCTCTTGGGTACGGTCGTCGGGGGTCCGCCGGTCGAGCTCTTCTGGCGGCGAGAGCGTGCGCACCCGTCGGGCAACACGGCGTTGCAGTTCACGCAGCCGAAGATATCGAACCACCTGACGTACTCGCGTCTCGATGACGCCAAGAACGTCGGGGCGGAGACGGTCGTGACCGAGTGCTCCGGCACACTGGCGCAGCTTGCCAAGCACGCCCCGAAGTTCGGCGTGCGCGTGCAGGGGCTCTACGAGCTGCTCGCCGCGAACGTCGCCTGACGGCAATCGAGGAGACGCAACGCATGAGCAAGAGCGTCGTTGTCATCGGGACACTCGATACGAAGGGCCCCGAGATCGCCTATCTCCGGGATCGCCTACGGTCGCTGGGGCTGTCTCCCATCGTCGTGGATTCGGGTATCCTGGGCGAGCCGTTGGGCATCGAGCCGGACATCTCCCGCGCGGAAGCCGCGACGTACGGCGGCTTCACGATCGAGCAGCTTCGGAACGCAGGGAGCCGGGGCCGTGCCGTCCACGGGATGCGCGAGGCGCTTCGGACGCTGTCCCTTGAGCTATACCGACAAGGGAAGTGCCATGCGATGGTGAGCATGGGCGGCGCCGAGGGAGCCGTCATGGGCGCTGCGGCGATGATGGTGCTGCCAGTCGGCGTGCCGAAGGTGCTCGTCTCGCCCATCGCGTCGGGGAAGCACTACTTCGCGCCGTTGGTCGGCACGCGCGATATCATGACGGTCCACTCGATCGTGGACATCCTCGGGCTGAATCCCGTCGCCTGCACGGTCTTCGACAATGTCGCGGCGGCGATAGCCGGGATGCTCGCGCATGGCCACGAGCTGCCCGAGCCCGAGGGCAAGTACGTCGCCGTCACGATGCTTGGGAACACGACGACGGCAGTCATGTCGCTGAAGACGCGTCTCGCGGAACACGGGTACGAGGCGGTCATCTTCCACTCGAACGGCGTCGGCGGGCCCGCCATGGAGGAGCTCGCCGAGGCGGGGCAGTTCGTCGGTGTCATCGACTTCACGACGAACGAGGTCTACGACCCGATGGTCGGGGGCATCCACGACGGCGGACCGGACCGCCTGAAGCGCGTCGGAGCCGTCGGGCTCCCGCAGGTGATCGTTCCCGGTTGCATCGACTTCAGCGTCTTCAACGCCGGGACGGTCCCCGAGCCGTTGCGAGACCGCCCGGTCTACGACCACAATCCTGAGTACACACTCGTGCGCACATCGCACGACGAGATGATCCAGTTGGGTCACCTGTTCGCCGAGAGGCTCAATCCTGCGAAGGGATCGGTCGTCATCGCGGTTCCGACACGCGGACTGTCGATCCCGAACACGCCGACGGGTCCGTTCTGGAATCCCGACGCGGACGCTGCCTTCCTTGCCGCGTTGCGAGCCGACCTGCGAAGTGACATCCCGGTGATGATGTTCGACCGCCATGTGAACGAGACGGCGTTCGGACTGGAGGTGGCGGATGTGTTCCTGAACGTCATGGCGAAGGAGGATCGCGCGTGAGCGATGCGGAGTTCCGAGCTAAGTTCCGATCGTGGAATCTGGCTGAGCTGACGATCACGGACATCAAGGAGTACCTCCAGCACAAGGACACGGTGCTGGTTCCGATGGCGAGTCTGGAGCAGCACGGGCCCCATCTGCCGCTGTGGACGGACACGCTGACCGCCGTCGAGATATCGCGACGGGTCTGCAGCCAGATCGCCGTGCTGCACACGCCGCCCATCTGGATGGGCTATTCGCCCCAGCACATGCACCGTCCGGGCGAGGGGCGAGGCACGATCACGGTTCGCAGCACGACGCTGCTGAACCTTATGTACGACGTCGCGCGGAGCCTCATCCACCATGGGTTCAACCGGATCATCTTCATCAACGGACACGGCTCCAATGTGAAGATCGTCGATCCTATCCTGCGCAAGCTGCGCTACGAAACCGGCGCGTTGATCGCCTTTGTGAAGCCCTACATGGAGAACTACGTCGGCATCCTCAAGGGACTCATGGAGAACCCGCCCGAGGAGACGCCCGGCTGGCACGCCAGCGAGTTGGAGACGTCCCAAGACCTCGCCTGGAGCCAGGAGTTCGTGCGCATGGAGCGCGCGGAGTTCACGAAGGCGCACATCCCCGAATACCTCCCCAAGAGCTTCGAGAAGAAGGACGGTATGCCCGACGTCGAGTTCGAGGGCTACAAGTATTTCACGTTCCCGATGGATCACCACGAGTTCATCGAGAGCGGCGTCATCGGGAATCCGCTGAGGGCGACGGCGGAGAAGGGCGAAGAGGCTTTTCGTCGGCTGGCGGAGCACGTCGCCCGAGGCGTTCAGGAGCTGACGAAGGTGCCCGTCAACGTCCACGACCGCGAGTTCGTCGACCGCGCCTTCTAGCTCGTCCGAGACCCGACGACACGGAGGAGACGACCATGAAGATCGGGATGCACAACTGGATGCGACCCGAGCCGCTCGAACAGACCGTCGAGCGGTTGGCGCGCTTCGGCTACGACGCCATCGAGATCAGCGGCGAACCGGAGCTGTACCCCATCGACGAGACGCGCAAGACCCTCGAAAAGCACGGGATCACGTGCCGAGGTTCCGTTTCGATCATGACGGAAGGACGGGGACTCACACTCGCTGACAAGTACCTCCGCGAGGGAACGATCCTCTACCTGCAGGACTGTATCCGCATGGTCGCCGGTCTGGGCGGTCAGATCATGACGACCGTGCCGGCGACGGTCGGAAAGACGGCTCCGGACGCCTCCATCGAGCAGGAATGGGAGTGGGCGGTCGATGGCATGAAGCGTGTCGCCGACGTCGCCCGCAAGCTCGGTGTCCAGATCGCCATCGAGCCGATCAACCGGTTCGAGACCTACTTCATCAACCGTGGCGAGCAGGCGGTCGCCCTCGCGGACGCCATCGGGGAGGACATCGGCATCTGCGTCGACGCCTTCCACATGAACATCGAGGAAGAGGATTCGCTGGCGACGATCCGCTCTCTGGGCAAGCGCCTCCTCGACTTTCACGTCGCCGACAGCAACCGGAAGCCTCCGGGTCTGGGGCACGTGAACTGGAGGGACATCGTGGACACGCTCAAGTCGGTCGGCTACGAAGGGCACCTCACGGTCGAGTTCGTCAACCCCGTCGAACGGACGATTCTCGCTGGGACACGCGCCGACGACTCGGCGGAGGGTCCCGCGTCGCAGCTCAAGTTCATCCAAGACCACGGTGGCGGCGTTCTGACCGACGAGGAATACTCGGCGGCGACGAAGGCGTCCGTGGACTACCTGCGGGCGCTGCTCTAGCCCAGGTGCTTGAGGAGGAACGCTTCGAGTCGGTCGGCGAAGGGCCCCGTGATCGCGTGCTCGTGCATCTCGCCGACGAACTCGCAGCGTTCCTCCGCCCCGTAGAGCTCGTACACCTGCCGCGAGAACGATTCGATCTGCTGGAACCCGCTGAGGGGCCACCAGTCGTCCGGCGTGTTCGCCTGAACGAGCAGGGGCCTCGGCGCGACGGCCGCGTGCAGGTGCTCCGTGTCGCACACCTCGATGAGCCCGAACGGATAGGGCGACACGTCTCCGAGCGCCCGGTAGCGGCTCATCTCGACTGCCCACGCCGTGAACGTGGTTCCCGACGCGACCGGAGCGACGGCGGCGAAGCGGTTGTCGAGCCCGCCTGCCATCCACGTCGTCATCCCGCCCTGGCACAGGCCTGTAATTGCTACCCGATCCGACCGCACGTCGTCGCGCATCCGCAGGTACTCGCCGACGCACATCGCCTCGGCGGCTCGGAGCGCGAGCTGACTGATGCCCAGCAGGTTCCCGATGCCCATGACGTGGGTCATCGCGCCGGGCATCGTGTTGTGGCTCGTCTCGCCGAAGGGCGCGTGATCGAGAATCGCCGTCACGAACCCGTGCCTCGCCATCCGTTCGCCGAACCGCATGAACTGCGGCTCCCACTTCGTCTGGGGCCATCCGGGGCACAGCACGATGCCAGGTCCGCCGTCTGCCTTCGGTTCTGCCGGCTTCACGACGAAGGCAGGGATCGCGTAGTCGGCGTCGGCGGGGATATCGACGCGCTCAAGCCGAGCATGAGAGGCGATCACCGTGTCGCTGCGAATGACAGCTTCCTCCGTCGGTTCGAGATACGGGACGCCGATACGGGAACGGAGCCGAGCGCGCATGTCGTCGCGCCAGCCCTCCCAGGACGCGACGTCCGCGAACTCACGCGGCAACTTCGCGGAGGCTTCAGCGACGCGACGCGCCAGCCAACCGATGGCATCGTTCGAGAGACGCGGAACCGACATGGGCGGACCCTCCCATCTGTGTTCGGCTAGGAGACGACGGGCGACGGCTGGATCAGGAGTTCCTGCAGCTCTGCGTTGGGCGGCAGCGATGCGATGCTGACGATCAGTTCTGCGAGCGACTTGCAGGTCATCGCGTTTGGGCTCGCGGTTCCGGGCCCCAAGATGTCGGTGGCGATGGGCCCCGGGCAGAATGTGGTGACGCGCACCCCGGATCCGCGCAGTTCGAGGCTCGCGGAGCGTCCCATGCCCAGCAGCGCGTGTTTGCTCGCGACGTAAGGAGCCATCCGTGGGATGCCCCGGATCGCCGCGTCGGACGCGATGTTGACGATTAGTCCGCCGCCCGACGCCACCATGCGACGCGCCGCCTCGCGCATGACGACGAACGCGCCCACGACGTTGACGGAAAATGTCTGGCACAGCTCCTCTGTTGCCGTATCGAGCAGCGGCTTGATGCGAGCAATGCCGGCGTTGTTGACGACGATATCGAGTCGATCCAACCGCTGCATCAGGTCGCAGACGGATTCCTCGTGACGGACGTCGAGGGTCACGAGCTCGAAGTCGCCGCCGATGGCTTCGAGCCGCGAGCGCGTCTCCTCGAGCGCTTCCGGGTCGCGACCGGTTCCGCAGACGCGTGCTCCGGCGGCGAGGAACGCTTCGGCAACCGCTCTGCCCAGACCACGGCTAGCACCCGTGACGACGACGTGCTGGCCCTTGACGGTCATGGGTTCACCTCACTGACGGGGATGTGCTTCCAGTTGTGCTCAGGAGTGTAGCCCAGATCACGGGTCGCGCTCTCCCACTCGTACCGGCTGTCGGCGCGTCCTGCCACGATGTGGTAGCAGCCCGACGTCAGGTCTGATACCAGCGCCAGCTCGACCGCCTGCGCAACATCTCGCGGATCGACATGCATGAACCAATAGCGCGGGTCTCCTGCGGGCTTGGCAGGCTCGCGGTTCAGCCCGTCTCCGGCGATGATGCCGGGTCTCAGGTGGATCACACGAAAGCCGTGTGCCTGTGCGCTCGCGTCCAAGACCTGCTCTGCGAGTCGCTTGGCGAGGCAGTAGAAAAGATCGCCGGGCGCGTAGACGCACGGATCGCCAACAGCGTACGGATGGTCGGAACGCGCCGGAGTGCCGGACGCGATGACACTCGATATGTGGACGATGCGTCTCACGCCCTGCTGAGCGCACGCTTCGGCGACGTTCCAGGTGCCCTTCACCATGACATCGGCGAAGAGCCCATGCGGCTTGCCGAAACGCTCGCGGACGAGCGCGACCGTGTGCACGACAGCATCCTGATCACGACAGGCGGCACGCACGTCATCGAACGACGTGATGTCCCCGCGACTGAACGGCAGGTCGGAGCGGTCGGCGGGCGGTTCCACACGATCCATCAGCGTGAGATCGCAGGATTGCCGCAGGCGCGATGCGATGGAGCCCGCAAGATAGCCGGAACCGCCCGTGATGAGCACGCGAGCCCTAGCCATCGGAGCCCTTCACATCGGCGAACACCCCCGAGTTGCGGGAGCGCACGGCTGCGTCGATGAGCGCGAGCGTCTGCAACGCATCGTCGAACGGGGAGCGCACAAGCGACGTATCGCCCGTCTCGATGGCACGCAGCCACGCCGCCGTCTTGTCCAGCCCGAGCGAGCTCTGCGCCGGAGCTGGTTCGTCAACGTCCTTGCCGTGCAGGTAGCCCTTGATCCGACCCTCGGTGATGTTGGCTTGGAGCCGCAGATGCGGACCCGTGACCTCCAGGTCGAAGGCGAATCGCTCGGTCCCGCAGTGGTTCATGTGCGTCCCGAAGACGCCGTTGTCGAGCTCGTAGGAGACCTGGATGGCGTTCTCCGAGTCGAACTCGGCACGGTCGTGCGCCATGTTCTTGACGGCGAAGGCGTGGGCGCGTATCGGCTTCGGGTCGCCAAGGACGTAACGCAGGGCGTCGAGTATGTGCCCCGCCTGCTCCGGCAGGGGCCCGCCGCTGTGCTCGATCTGCAGGAACCATGGGTTCATGCGGAAGCTGAGGTAGTAGTCGACGGTGCACACCGTCCGCGCCAGGTGGATGGTCTGACCGGCGAGCATTTCGCGCAGCCGTTCGTAGAGCGGATGGTAACGAAGCTGCAGCCCGACAGCCGCCAGCACGCCTGCGTCGCGGACCAGGCGCTGGCAGGCGAGCCCATCGCGCATCGTGAGCGCCGGTGGCTTCTCGATCATCAATGCGACGCCATGCTCGCAAGCCAGCCGGATCGGCTCGATACGTGACGCCGGCGGCGTCGCGACCACCAACCCGTCGGGCTCCCCCGTGAAGAGCTCATCGAGATGGGTCGTAGCCGCTTCCGCGCCGCACTCGTTGGCAAGCGCGCTGGCTGCTTCGGCGTTGACATCATGGACGGCGCCGACGCGGGCCCCGTAGGTTCCGATGGATCGCGCGTGAGCCCTTCCCATCGAGCCCGCGCCCGTGATGGCGATCCGCAGCATCACATGGCTCCTTCACCAACCCGAAGTACGACGTAGTCGCGTCTCGGTATGCGCACTGTCGTCTCGCCGTCCTGCCAGCTCGCGACTCGCTCGCCGCTGGTCGGATCGACGATGGGTCCATCCGTTGCTGTCGCGCTGGACAGAACCGCCGACACAGCCTGATCGTTGAAGTTGCACAGCACGAACAGGTCGCCGAATCGGTAGACGCCAACCTGAGAGCGAACCGACACGCTGACCGGCGCTTTGGGGAGAGCCGCAGTCCGGATCGCGTCGACGACTGCCTGCGGCAGATGGGGGAGCGACACGGGCTCGCCCGTCGTCACGCGTCCCGATCCCTCGGCGTACTGGAAGGTCGTCGTGTTCAGCACGTGCACCGTGCCCTGCCCATATGCACGCGATGTGAGCACCGGGAAGGAACCGTTGGCGCAGATCGCCGATGCGAGCGTGTTCGCTCCTGCCGGAACCGGACGCGCGCTGAACCGGACGTGCGCCTCGCCATCGGCTCGTGCGCCGCCGACGGCGAACCGGAACGTCCACGAGTCGCTCCGAGCGACGGGCGGGCTCGCAAGTCCCGCCGCTTCGAGGACATGCGTGTCGTGCGCCATCGCTTCGACGTAGCCCGGCGTCAGCAGGAGCGTTCCGCCGCTGCGAGCGAACGCGAGAGCCCGCTCGGAGAGATCCGCGTCGCCGGCTGCGTGGACGGCGAGGCAGACGGCATCTGCCTCGACCGGGAACTCGTGCGCCATCACGAGTGGCAACCCCAGCATGCCGAGATAGTCCGGCAGGTAGGTCTCGTCCCTGCCATCGGAGCCCGTCGGCTTGACGAACGTGACGCCTTGCGCCCGGCGCGATCCCAGTGCGTCGGCGAGCCGGGCGAGGCGAAGGGTCTCCCTCAACAGCGCTGCTGTGTTCTCGACGGCGGGGTCCCAGAGCGCAGGATCGTAGTGGAACCGGATGCACTCGCGGGCTCCAGCGAGGACGCTCTGCACTGCCTGCTCGACGTAGCGCTCCGGGTAGCAGTTGATGAAGTCGAACCACGCGCCGCCGATGCGTTCCCCGGACAGCGACGCGAGCCAAGAGTAGTTGGCGAAGGCTTGGTACGGATGCACATACTCGACCAGTGTATCGCGGATCTCGGTTCCGACCCAGACCTCGTCGAAGCGGCTCGGATGGCTCGTCACATCGTATCCGAAGGCGTGGAACCGGTCGTACCACTGCGGGTACTTGATGACGACGTGGATATCCGGATTGACGGCTCGCGCAGGACCCAAGATGCACTCAGCGGCGATATGACGCATGAGCGATGCGTAGTAATCGACCCACGTTGACGTGCCACGCGCATCCCGGCACTCGTCACACTGGCACTGAGTGCAGAGGAAGTCGTCGACGATGAGCTCATCGAACAGACGCGCTGTCCGCGTGACGATGTCCGCCAACTCTCGTTGAGTGGACCGATTCGTGTAGCACAGCCACCAGCGTCCGTGCGTCGACGCCTTGCCCGTGCCAGCAGTCGGCGTGATGCCTGCGGCGACGCCGATCCCAGCTTGTCGGATCGTGTCGCGCGCGGTGCTGAGCACTTGCTCGCCGGGGAAATGCCCGCCGCGAAGGCAGTCGAGGTACACCTTCGTGACGCCATTGGCGCGCCACAGCCGGATCGCCTCGTCCAGTCCCTCGGCGCTTGACAAGAGCCGCGTCACGTTCTCGGCGGGTACGTAGGCGCTGAACCGGAGGGGTCCGTCGGAACCACGAAGTCGAGGGGAATCCATCGTGTCCTTCCTCGAGCGCGTGTGTCAGAAGTGCAGGCGCAGCGCCCGCTCCAGTGCCACAAACGCCGTCGACGGGTTCGGCTTGCCATCCCAACTGTCCCAGTACGGTGAGAGCGGGGTCGTGTCGTCGTGCACTTTGTGGATCACGTCGCCTTCGGCGGTAGTTCCTTCGGGCTTCCAGTCGGGCCCGAGCGTCTCGCGCGCCTTGCGCAGCAGCTCCGTCGAGCGAGCCGCGTCCTTTGCTTTCCACGCGATGTAGGCTCGGAGGAAGTACGACCCCGTTGCTCGCGGATTGCTATGGGCAGCCCATTCGAGCCGCTGTCGGCTTGTCTCGAGGTCGCCGCGCATCAGGGCGATTTCCCCAAGCGTCAGCAGCGCGCCGGTCTCCTCCGGGTTGAGTGCGAGCGCCTTCTCAAGGATCGATTGGGACGTATCGAGGTCGCGCTGGGACTTCGCCATGATGGCAAGAAGAGTTCCGTGACGCGCGAAGCCTCGATGGCTGCTGGGATTGACGCGCGTCAACGCCTCGAACTGGTTCAGGGCTCCGGCGATGTCGCCGATCTCCGCCAGCGCGTTGCCCAGGTAGTACCGGGCGTCTTCGTGGTTAGGGTCGATTTCCAACGCCTGCCGGAAGGACCCGACGGCTCTTGCGAAGTCCTTGTCTCGCTTGATGGCGTCCATGCCAGCGCGGTGCAGCCGCCAGAACTCGACGACCTGCTCGCGGCTCAACGACGATTTGGCGGACGAGCCTGCCGCCGACTTGCCGACCTGTCGCGCCGTCGTGTCGCCAACGGTGAGCTCCCACGCGGTGTTCGTCGCCAGGTCGGTGTAGATCGTGGGCTTCTCGCCGGGATAGAGGAGCTCCAGTCGGTCGATCCGAGTCGCGTCGCCCAATCCCACGTGAATGACGCGCGAGCTCTGCGAGAGATAGGACGCGGGGGACAGCGAACGTCGGATGCGGACGCCGCCAACGGTCACGATGACGGTCGCGCCGGTTCCATCGCGTCCCGGGCCCGATCCGTCCTTTGTGCGGATCCGGAACTCCGCCCAGTTGCCGGATTGCATGTCGTTGCGGAACAGCCGAACGCCATCATCCGCCGTCGAGACGAGGATATCCATGTCCCCGTCGCGGTCGTAGTCGCACATCGACAGCCCGCGCGCAACTCTCGGCGTCGCGAGAATCGGGTCGAGGGGAGCCAAGTCGTAGAATCGCTCTCCGTGGTTGCCCCAGAACGCGAACATGGGCTGAGGGCGAAGGCGCTTCGGTGTCTCCTCCGTCTCGATGGTGCTACCGTTCGCAACGACCAGGTCGAGCCAACCGTCGGCGTCGAGGTCGACGAACTCGGCTCCCCAACCGACCGACTGCAGCGCCACCTGTCCCAAGCCCTGCGCATCCGCAATATCCATGAACCGCAACCCATCGCTGCCGGCTCCGGGCTGTCCCTTCATGTCGTTGGACAGGGAGTCGTACAGCGCGTTCTCCTGCGCCAGCCAGTGAGTGATGAAGAGGTCGTCGTCGCCGTCTCGGTTCCAGTCGGCTGCGGCGAGCCCCATCGCGCCGCGATAGTCGGCGACCCATGCTGCGTGACTGATGTCCTCGAACTTCCCTCGACGGTTCAGCCAAAGGACGTTGTCGGACACGTCGTTCGCCACGTAGAGGTCGAGCCATCCGTCGGCGTTGAAGTCATGCCAGATGGCAGACAGACTGCGTCCCTCCGGGTTCGAGACGCCTGCTTTCTCGGCGACCTCATCGAACCGCCCGTCGCCGCGATTGCGGAAGAGGAGATTCTGTTCCGGCTCGTATGAAGACGGGTTCAGCGTGTAGGGAACCGAAGAGCTGTACTGCGTGGACGTTCGCTGCGAGCCATCGCTGGGCTTGTACTGGACGTAGCCGCACACGTACAGGTCGAGGTCGCCGTCCTGGTCGTAGTCGGCGAACGAAGCCGTTGCCCAGAAGCCCTTGGGGGCTGAGAACCCTTTGTCGAGCGACAGCTTGCCTTGGCGGTTCCGGTAAAGCTGGAGAGCGTCGTAGCCTGTGACGAGTAGGTCGAGCCACCCGTCGCCGTCCACGTCGCCCCATGCGGCGCCCATGCCGTGGATACGCGGCTCCGCAAAGCCGACGACTCTCTGGAACGTGCCATCGCCCCGGTTCTCAAAGAGCGACGACGGCGCGAGTTGGGTTTCCGGGGCAGTCAGCGGACCGCCTGCGCTAACGAGGAAGAGGTCCTCGTCGCCGTCGTTGTCGAAGTCGCCCCAAGCCATCCCCGGACCCATATCTTCCGGGAGTTGAGACGTCCTCGCCCCAACGAACGTCTGGAAGTCGGCGATGCCGGCTTCCCGCGTGACGTCCACGAGCTTGGGAGAGGGGGCGTCCGCCGGGATGTCCTTTCGGAGAACGGACGTGATGTCTTTGTCCTCGCTGCCCGGTTCATACGCTTTCGGGCGCGACGCCCAGTACGCGCCGATGCCGATAGCGCCCCCAACCGCTGCGGTTACGGCGAGCCCGATGAGGGTCCACCGTAGCCGTCGGACTCGTCGTCCAGGCTTGCGCCGCGACGGATTCTCGCCAGTGCCTCCGGTCATGTGCCCCTCCGGACGCGGACCTCAGCCTCGGCGCGGTCGATTTCGACCGTCGGGGCACTCACGCCCGACTTCTCGCCGAGAAGGAAATTGAGCAGGAACTGGTCCACCTTGCGGTACTGGAGCTTCGCCGACACGCGGTAGACACCCTCGGTCGCCGGGGCGTCCACATCCATCGACTTGGCGGCGGAGTCCCCTGTAGGCTGCTTGAACTTGGTGTTCGGCGCCAATGCGACGCCCGATGGGCAGGTCACACTGTATTCGACAGCGTCCGAGTGACCCGGGAACAGCGCGCGACGGTAGCGGACGCCGACCATCTCCCACAGGTTGTGGCGGTCGATCAGGTTCCCGTATTGGTCCACCGGTTCCGCCTTGAAGAGGAACGACCCAGGCTCAATGAAGTTCTTGTCGTCTCGCGTCCCGCTGGTGAAGATGACGTTCCCATCCGGGTCGGTCACTTGGATTTCGAGCCAGCTCTGGATGATGTCCAGCGGGCCCGTCGGGTAGTCATGTCCCACCTTGTTTGAGGTGAACACTACGCGGATCGGCATTTTCTCGCCAGGGGCGACGGACTCAGGCACTTCGAGCGCCATCTTGACGATGGGGCCCTCAGTCCACTTGTCGGCGATCTCTGGTACCGGGAAGCTGCCTTTCAGCCACTCCTCGGTCAACTGCACCTGCTTCTCCCACCCCGGCAACTCGAGCAGCTTTGGCATCATCTGGTTCGACGCGATGAAACGATGGCTCCGATGCTTGCCGTCGTTCGCTTTGCGGTTGTAGTCGCCCGTGTCGCCAGCCGCCGGATCGCTGGAATCCACGAGCGGCATGTGGCACTCACGACACTCGATGGACTTCTTGGGATCGCGCTTCTGATCCTCCGTCTCGGCATTCCAGTGGCTCGCCTTCCAGTTGTCGTACTGGTTCTGGAGCTGCACCCATCCGACGCGGTTCACCTCCTGGTCGATGAACTGCTTGTGGCACGCGGCGCAGTACTCAGGAGCCTTGTAGAGCCGCTTGCTGAGCGTGTTGTGCTGCGCTGGGTAGGTGCGGATCAGGAAGTCGCGCATGACTCGCGATAGCCCGGACGTGCTCCATTGCCAGAGGTACTCCGAGGGCTGGGCAATGAGGTAGTTCGCGTTACCCTGCACGTCCGTCTCGCGGATCGCGTGGCACGCGAGGCACGACACGCCCTCCTGATAGCCCTGAAGCCCTGTGAGGTCCTCCACGAAGATGTTCTTCGTGCCGGAGAACAGCGAGATGGGGTCGTGGCATCCACCGCAGTATCGGGTCGATTCCGGTCCGTTCTGCTGCGCCATGACGTTCTGGATGCCCTGGAACAGGACATCCTTCGCCGCGTATCGATGGGCGCTGGGGGTCCACTCCTCCAGAATCTCTTCGTGGCATCCAGACGTGCCGCAGGACTCCGAGCCGCTCAGGGAACGAGCGTCGTAGGCTCCACCGGTCGTCGTGCGGGCTAGACTCGGCGCGAACGCTCGATCCTCACCGTAGAGGAAGCTGTAGTCCGATGGGAACTCGTTGACGTACTCGGTGCCCGAGTAGACGACTCCGAGCACGCCCATCGCGACCATGCCGACGACGGTCGCGACAACCGTGGTCAGGACGAAGCCCCGCGACGCGCGGCTCTCAGGTCGCGACCACACGCGGGAGAGAATGAATGCCACGTGCAGCAATCCGGGAATCAGGACGACGAATGTGGACACCAAGTGGATCGTACGCCACAACGACGAGGTCTTGATGCCGAACAGCCCCTGCCAGGTGACGACGATGCCGGAGAGCGTGCACACGATCAGACCTGCCAGGCCGACGTATCCCAGCAGCACGACGTACGTGAGCGAGTAGGATTTGTAGTCGTCCCAGTGCCACGCATAGTAGGCTGCCATGGGGATCAGCAGAGCGATGCCGAGGATCGTGTGCGCTACGACACCCCACTGGACTACCGGATGAAAAGGACCGAAGGTGATGGCGAGGCCCGTGATCGCCTCGAAGAGCAACACGAACATGCTGATCCGCGCAAGCCAGGATGCCCAACCGACTCTGACGCTCGATCTCGGCTGTGCCATTGTAGGTCTCCCGGGCGCACTCCGTGTCGCCCGTAATGAGGTTACGTCGCAGATGCAAGCACAAGGATAAACCCCCAACGCCACCTCATCCTCGCCATGGCGGGCATATTACATGCCTATGACATCGCCAGCAACATGGTCAAGCCCACGGCTGGAGGATCACCTTGCCGGTGTCGTGAGACGCACAGAGCTCCATCGCGCGCTGGATGTCACGCATCGGCAGTACGTGGGTCACCAGCAAGTCCAGCAGGTCAGATTCCTGGATCACCTGCATGATCTTCGGGAAGAGGTTCAGGTTGTAGTGCCAAGACCCCATGATGGTGAGCCCCTTGCGGATCATGTCCGGGCTGACGCGGATCGCCAGGTCCGCTCCCGATTCGCCGACGTAAGCGACCTTGCCCTTACGACGCGTGGCGTCAATACCCAGGCGCTCCGCTTGGATGTTCCCAGAGCAATCCAGCGACGCATCGACGCCCTTGCCGCCCGTCAGTTCCCGAAGTTGACGAGGGATGTCCTCCTCGTTCGGATCGAACACGCGCTCTGCGCCCATGGCGAGAGCTCGATCCGCGCGGAACCGTACGGAGTCCACGGCGAAGACCCGAGCGCCTCGAAACCTGGCGTTGACGACCGCGCCCAGCCCGACCGGTCCCAGCCCGGTGATGAGAACCGTGCTGAACCGACCGACGCCCATCGTCTCGAAGGCTCCCATCGAGGGACCCAGCGCGCAGCACGCGAGCCCGGCGCGCTCGTACGAGACGCCATCCGGGACCTTCGGAAGGAGCCAGGACGGCTTGAGCAGGTACTGCGCCATCGTGGCATTTCCCTCCGGCGTGCCGTGGAACTCGCGGAAGTTGATCGGTCGCTCGCAGTGGATGTAGTCGCCCGCGACGCAAAGCTCGCACGTGCCGCAAGGCGTTTGCGGCATGACGACGACGCGGTCGCCGACGCGGACCTTGCCCGGTTGCGCGACTTCGACCACCTCGCCGGCGGCTTCGTGACCCATGAAATCGGATGTGCCGCCTCCGAGCCATCCCTTGTACTCGGTGCACATGGGCGCCGCGTGGACCTTCACGACGACCCAGTCGTCCTTCGCCTTCGGATCAGGAACGTCGACCAAGCCTGCCTGTCGTTCGCCGAGTATGACCGCTTTCTGCATGTGGAACCCTATCGTTGGCGTAAGAGATCTCTTGCCGCGCGTCCGGTGGCGGGACGCTGGCGGCTGCTCTTGACGGTGGAGGTCGGTGGGGTTCTAATAGCGCATGATCCCCGGTCGATCAAGGTGCGATGCGCCCGGCGAAGGCGTTGCCATGAACGAGCCGATTGTCGCCTGCCGCGTCCTCGTGAGCGGACGTGTGCAGAACGTCGGGTTCCGGGCGTTCGTGCTCGAGCTCGCAGAGCGCCTCGGGGTCGTCGGCTATGTGCGGAACCTGCCTGACGGGCGCGTCGAGGCGTTCGTCGAGGGCAGACCCGAGGCGGTCGAGGAACTGGTGACGCGGATGCGCCGAGGATCCACGGGCGCGCGAGTGGAGACGGCGTCGGTGGAACCCAGAGAGCCGTCGGGGACCTACGCCGACTTTCGCATACGACACTGGTAGGCGCTGTTGTCGGGAGGATGCTCCATGCGAGCGGGAACCGGGCGGCGGACGATCACGCCGCCTATCGGCGTCTGGATGGCGGGCTACGCGTCGCGGACGCGACCCGCAGAAGACGTCGCAGACGACCTGATCGTCAAGGCGCTGGCGATCGAGGATCGCTCTGGGAAGCGCACCATTGTCATCACAGCGGACATCATCGAATGGCACCCCAGCATCAACGACGCGGTTCGCGCGGCTCTGCGAGGGTCCTATCCCGACCTGTCGCGCGAAGATGTGCTGTTCACGGCGAGCCACACGCATTCCGGTCCCATTGTCGACCCGACTCGGACGACGACGGCTCCTGATCGGTTCCCGGCGGAGTACGTCGCGCAGCTTGTGGCGAAGACCGTCGAAGCCGCGACGGATGCGCTCGAATCGATGCGCCCGGCGTCCGCGACACTCCATCGAGGCTCGACGACGCTGGGCATCCATCGCCGCAAGATGGTCAACGGGCAGATCCAGATGCTGCCGAACCCCGACGTGTCGATCTACCGAGAGCTCGCCGCGCTGCGCGTCGAGCGCAGCGGGGCTCCGCCAGTAGTCCTGTTCTCCATCGCCTGCCATCCGACGACGCTGAGCTGGTATCAGTTCTCCGGTGACTATCCAGGCTTCGCCCAGCGAGGGCTCGAGGCGAACCTTGGCGATGGATCTCAGGCGATGTTCTGCCAGGGAGCCTGCGGAGACGTTCGCGTGAACGTCGTCACCGAGGACCGCTCGCGGTTCCAAGCGGGCACGTACGAGCAGGCGCGAACGTTCGGCGAGACCTTACGCGACGAGGTTCTCACTGCCCTGGAGTCTCCTGGCGAGCCCGTCGAGCTTTCCCTGGACACGCGGATGTCGAGGATCGATCTTCCGCTGCAGGGCTCGAAGAGCCTGGAAGAGCTCCGCGCAATCGCCGACAAGGGCGATCCCTATCTCCGGGCATGGGCGGAGCCGCAGATCGCTGCCATCGAGGCTGGCGGCGCTCCCCCATCCTCTGCTGAGCTCCACGCGCACTGGCTGCGGCTTTCCGACAACGCACAGATCATCGCTCTGGGCGGCGAGGTGTGCGGCGGCATCGCGGAAGCCGTGCGCGGGCTGTTTCCTGGGCATCGCACCCTGGTTCTCGCATACGCCGAGGACGTCCTCGCGTACATCCCGACGCGCCAGATCATTGAAGAGGGTGGTTACGAGGGCGATTCCTCCCAGCTCTACTACCTCCTGCCCGCGCCGTTCTCGCTGGACATGCCCGACCGACTGCTCGACGGCGTTCGAGCGCTCGTGTCCGTCGCAAGGAGCCCACGATGAAGGGTGTTGTGCTGCTTGGGGACCGGCGCGCCGCCGTGCGCGACTTCGCCGACCCGGATCCCGGGCACGGCGAAGTGCGTGTGGCGATGCGGGAGACCGGCATCTGCGGGAGCGATCTGCACGTCTACCGGCGCTCCGCCCAGGAGCTCTCCGGTTCGGCGCATCGGATCCCGGGTCACGAACCGAGCGGCGTCGTGGACGCAGTCGGTCCGGGAGTGGAGCGTGTGCAGATCGGCGACCGGGTTTGCGTCAACCACTACCGTAGCTGCGGCTACTGCCGCCAATGCGCCGCCGGCAAGTTCCAATGGTGCCGCAGCGCGCGGGGGTACGGCGGTCCCGTCGATGGCTCCCATGCCGACTACATCCTGGCGGACGAGCGCAACTGCGTGTCGTTGCCGCATTCGGTCAGCTTCGCCGACGGCGCGTTCGTCGCCTGCGCTGGGGGAACCGCGTACGCGGCGCTCCGCAAGCTGGATGTATCGGTCGGCGACAGCCTCGTCGTCTTCGGGCTGGGGCCCGTGGGTCTCAGTGGCGTGCTGGTGGGCAAGGCGATGGGAGCCCGAGTCGTCGGCGTCGATGTGATCGCGGAACGCGTCGAGCTCGCGCGTCGGATCGGCGCGGACACGGCTCTTCAAGCAGACGGTGCTGATCTCGTGTCGCGCATCGCAGAGGCATGCGGGCCCGAGGGTCCCGGACACGCCTTCGAAGCGTCTGGAAGCTCGGAAGGGCGACGCAACGCAGTCGCCTGTCTGCGTCGCGGAGGCAAAGCCGTGTTCTGCGGCGTGGGAAGTGTCGAAGCCACACTGAACCCGACCGAGATCATCAGCCGGGAACTGGTGCTGATGGGGTCGTTCGTCCTGTCGCTGCCGTTGTCGTACGAGCTCGTGTCGTTCCTTGAGCAGCGCCGTGTCAGCTTCGAGTCGCTGGTAACGCATCGGTTCCCGATCACGGACGGCGCCGAGGCATATCGCGTTGCCGACGAGTCGAAGACGGGAAAGGTGCTGCTGGTGAGCTCGTAGGAGCCTTGCCACGGTTTCCGCCCATGTCGAACGCGCCTTGTCATCGAGTGGCAACATGGGCTGGATTGGCGCTCAACCGGCGGCTACACTTGCCACCAATACCGACCCGATGGCAAAGGAGTCGCCGATGTCAGACACGTTCGACGTGATCGATGGTGGAGTCGCAGCCGCCGTTGGCTTCGAGGCAGGATCCGGGGAAGGCGGAATCCGCTATCGCGACCGCCACGACGTCGGCATGATCCGCTGCGACCGTCGTGCGTCGGCGGCTGGCGTGTTCACGAGGAACCTCTTCTCGGCGGCTCCCATCCACGTGTGTCGCGAGCACCTGGCTCAGACCCACGGGTTCGCGCGAGCCGTCGTCGTCAACGCGGGCAACGCGAACGCCTGCACCGGCGATCCCGGACTTGCCGCCGCTCGCGAGATGGCAGCCGAAACCGCGCGTCTGCTTGGGATCGACGCGCGAGAGGTGCTCGTGGCGTCCACCGGCGTCATCGGCGAGCCGTTGCCGATGGGAGCGGTGCGGAAAGGAATCACGGCAGCCGCCGGGGCTCTGGGTCGCGGCGGCGGCGACCAGTTCGCTCGGTCCATCATGACGACGGACACCACGCCAAAGGTCTACGCTATCGAGACGAGCGTCGGCGGGAGCCCGTTGCGCATCGGCGGATGCTGCAAGGGAGCGGGGATGATCGCGCCCAATATGGCGACGATGCTCTGCTTCCTGACCACGGACGCCGACATCGATCCGGCGCTTCTCCAGATCCTGCTGCGGCAATCCGTTGCGCGCTCGTTCAACCGCGTCAGCGTCGACGGCGACCAGAGCACGAACGACACCGTGCTGATCCTCGCATCTGGAGCCGGGCCTCGAGTCGAATCGCACACGTCCTCCGAGCGCCAGTTCGCGGATGCGCTGACGTCGGTGTGCCAGGAGTTGGCGATCCGCATCGCCCATGGCGGCGAAGGGGCGACGAAGCTCATCGAGGTGACCGTCGTCGGAGGACGCGACGATGGGGACGCCGAACGCGCCGCGCGCGCCGTAGCCGAATCGAACCTCGTCAAGACGGCGGTCTACGGCAACGACGCCAACTGGGGCAGGATACTGTGCGCCATCGGCTACTCCGGCGCGGCGTTCGACCCGTACGCCACAGACCTCTGGATCGAGGATCTGCAGCTCGTCCGAGGCGGCATGCGAACCGACTACCAGGAAGCCGATGCGACGGCTCTGTTCAGCCGCGACCCGCTTCACATTCGGGCTGACCTGCACGCCGGTTCGGGCGAGGCGACGTTCTGGACGTGCGACCTCACCGAGGGCTACATCCAAGAGAACGCGTCCTACCGCTCCTAGGGAGGCTGGGCATGCGCATCTCAGAGATACGGGCGACGCCCATCGCGTTCTCCGATCCGCCGCTGCGCAACTCGACCGGCATTCACGAGCCGTACGCGCTGAGGACCATCCTCCAGGTCTTCACGGACGACGGCTACGTCGGGCTGGGCGAGTCCCACGGCGGCGCGGAAGCCATCACGCGTCTGACGCCGGAGCTCCTGGGCAAGGACCCGTTCCAGCTCGAGGAGGTTCGGCAGATCGCGGGCGGCGTCTTCGCTCCCTTGGAGACCGCGTGTCTCGACATCATGGGCAAGGTCGCGGATAGACCACTGGTCGATCTGATCGGCGGGCGAGTGAGGGACGATGTGCCTTTCAGCGCCTATCTCTTCTACAAGTTCGCCAACGACGTACATCCCGACGTGGAGTTTGCCGATCTGTCGCCGGGAGAGGTCCTCACACCGGATGCCATGCTCGGACAGGCGCGGGAGTTCGTCGATCGCTTCGGGTTCCGGGAGCTGAAGCTCAAAGGGGGCGTGTTGTCACCTGAAGACGAGATCGAGTCGCTCCGGCTGATGCGCGACCATCTGGGCGATGGCATCGGGCTTCGGATCGATCCGAACGCGATCTGGTCGGTTCCGGCGTCGGTCCGCGCATGCCGTGAGATGGAGCGGCTCGACCTCCCGATGGAGTACGTCGAAGACCCGACGCGCGGGCAGGACGGCATGGCGGAGGTGCAACGAGAGACGCGCTTCCGCCTCGCGACGAACATGTGCGTGACGCGCTTCGAGCACATCGGAACCGGTTTCGCGTCGGGTTGCGTGCAGGTGGTGCTCGTCGATCACCACGCCTGGGGCGGCATCGTCGCGTGCAAGCAGCTCGCGCGGGTCTGCGAAGGGCTCGGATGGGGCGTCAGCATGCACAGCAACAGCCATCTCGGTATTTCGATGGCTGCCATGGTGCATCTCGGCGCCAGCATTCCGAATCTCGACTACGCCTGCGACACACACTACCCGTGGGCGAAGGACGACGTGATCCGCGAGCGATTCCGCTTCGAGGACGGATGTCTCCGCGTACCCGACGGGCCCGGGCTCGGCGTCACGCTGGACGAAGACGCGCTTGCCGAACTCGCCGAAACGCGCATCCGCTGGGGGCGAGATCGCCGCGACGACGTGACCGAGATGCGCCGCTTCGACCCATCGTGGGAGCCGATCAGTCCACGCTGGTGAGAAGTCGTCAGATCAGGTGGAACGCCGTCTGCCGACCGTCGAGGAACCGCACTCCCTTCCTGGTGATCGCCGCATCCTGCTCCAGCATGACGCGCACTTCCTGACTACCCCATTCCGGTATGGGAACTGTAACGCTCAGTTCGACGGTGTAGACCGTGTCGTAGTGCATCACGACGTCCCCGCGTCCCGGGCAACATACCTGTTCCCACGGCAGCCCCATCAACGGACCGGGTTCATGGAGGTAGTGCCCGAGGGAGTGCGAGTAGATGCGCGGGTTCGGAATCCCTGCGGCTCTCGCTGCTGCCAGCGCCCGGGCGAGAATCTCGTTGCCGGTCAGACCCGCCTGCCAGGTTCCCGTGAAGACGTTCTGCAGCCGGTTCGCCTGCGCCATCCCGTCGCGGAAGCCCTGCGGCGCCTGCGTTTCGCCAGGCTGAAGGACGTACGCCAGCTCCTGATGGTCGGTCGTGAGGCGCAAGTACTCGACCCCGACATCGCAATGGAGCACGTCGCCTGCGCGGATCGCCTTGTCGTCCGGTCCCCAGCGTTCTTGCATCGCGTTGCTGCGAATCCGCAGGAAGAACGGGGGGAAGGAGACGGGCAGACCCATCTCAGCCCCCCTCTGCCAGTAGTGCCAGCGAAGGTCCTCGATGGTGGTGACTCCCGGCGTGATGGCGCGGCGTGAGAAGCACTCGCGGATCAGGCTGTGGGCGATGGCGCACGCCTGCGTGTAGAGCTCGAGTTCCTCCGGCAGTCGCGTCTCCAGCCACCGAATCGACATCGGTTCCGCCGATTCCGTCCGCGAGGCGAGTTCCGGTCCGAGCGCGTCGAGGAGGCGGTTCTTGAGCGTGGCGGTGAGTCCGTCGGCAGCCCAGATCGTATCCGACTCGTTGATCCCGATGCGTCGCGGGTTCCGTTCGCGTACGATGCGAGCGAGGACATCCCACGCGTCGGTCTCCGGTTCCCATGCGGACGCCATCAACCCCATCGTGTCCGTGCGCGAGATGTTGATGCGGTCGATGCCCTCGCCGCCCGCGTCGTGGAACACGACGATCTGCAGGATCGGAGCCCAGCATTGCCAGGGAACCATCGTGCGCCAGACCGGATCGTGGTTGTCTTCGTTGCACACGAGGATCCACATGTCGAAGCCGGTCTCGCGCATGACCGACGGGAGCAGACGCTCGAAGCGTCGCGCCAGCACCTCGTTGACGACGCGCGCCCTCTCGTGCAGCGGAAGCACGGTCGCATCGCCGCAAACCGGGAAAGCCATGCCAGGTCTCCTCGCCGTCGATTGCGTTCCAGGATCGGCGGTACACGCCAGCGTCGCCGCATGCCGCCGACTTCCCAGAGCTGTCGAAGTGCGGTAATGTCAACTCGCGTCTTGACGCTTCGGTGTGAGTTGACGTGCGTTCCTCGCAGGGAGTCATCGATCAACATGCCACGTATCACGCGTCGGCTCAACCGCGCTGTAGCCGTCTGGCAGGCGACAGTCCTTTGGGCGACGTGCTTGGGAGTCGTTGCGCAGACAGGTCCCGTTCGCTTCGCCGATGCGACGACATCCCTGGGCGTTCGTTTCGAGCATAACAACGGGGCGTTCGGGGCGAAGTACCTGCCGGAGACCATGGGCAGCGGAGTCGCCGTGTTCGATGCCGATGGCGACGACGACCTCGACCTGCTGTTCGTTAACGGGATGGACTGGTCGGGTCACCCCACGCGCAAGTCGAACCTACCCGCGTTCTACATCCAGACAGACGGGCGATTCGCCGACCGAACGCAGCAGTCCGGGCTCGCCATGCCCATGTACGGCATGGGGGTGTCAACCGCCGACTACGACAACGACGGCGACGCGGATGTCTACATTGCTTGCGTGGGCGAGGATCACCTGTTCCGGAACGAGGGGGGTGGCAAGTTCCGCGACGTTACGCGCAGCGCGGGTATCCGCAACCCCGCCTTCTCGACGAGCGCCGCCTGGCTCGACTACGACGGTGACCAGTACCTCGATCTCTACGTCTGCAACTACGTCGAATGGACGCCCGAGACCGATATCTACTGCACACTCGATGGTGTCACCAAGTCCTACTGCACGCCGGAGTCCTACAAGGGGGTTCAGGACCGACTTTACAGAAACAACGGGAACGGGACGTTCACGGATGTTTCGACGAAGGCGCGAGTCGTTGCGCCGAACAGCAAGAGCCTGGGCGTCGTCGCGTTCGACCACAACGGCGATGGCTGGGACGACATCTTCGTTGCGAACGACACGCAGCCGAACCTCTTGTTCGAGAACAACGGGGACGGGACTTACGACGAAATTGCGATGGTCGCTGGCGTAGCATTCGATGACGGCGGCGTCGCCCGCGCTGGCATGGGAGTCGATGTCGGCGACTTCGACCGGTCGGGCAGGTTCAGCCTCGTGATCGGCAACTTCTCGAACCAGATGCTGAGCCTCTACCGGAACGAGGGGAACGGGCTGTTCATCGACTCCGCTCCCCAGACGGGGCTGGGCAAGGCGAGCCTGCTGACGCTGACCTTCGGCGCGATGTTCCTCGACGCCAACAGCGACGGCTGGCTGGACCTGTTCACGGCGAACGGTCACGTCGAGGACGGGATCAACAAGGTCCAACGGAACGTGTTCTACCAGCAGGTTCCGCATCTCTTCCTCAGTCAGGGCGGAACCGCGTTCCGCGACGTTGCCAAGGAATCCGGCATGGCGACGGCGTTCGTCGGACGCGGAGCGGCGTACGGCGACTTGGACGGCGACGGCGACTTGGATATCGTCGTGACCGCCTCGGGCGGCAAGGCGCGCGTCTATCGAAACGACACGACCAAGCCGAACGCGCTTCGGATCCGAGTCGTCGGCGACGGCACGAAGTCGAATCGATCGGGTGTTGGGTCTGTGGTCACCGTGACGTCCGGAGGGCGGGCGCAGATGCAGGTCGTCCGCGCGGGCTCGAGCTATTGCTCGACAAGTGAGCTGGTACTGACGTTCGGTTTGGGTGCGCAGACGCGTGCCAGTCAGGTGCAGATACGCTTTCCTTCTGGACGTACGCAGACGCTCAACAACGTGTCGGCGGGGCAGACCATCGAAGTGACCGAAGGCAGGGGAATGACAGGATCGACCCCATTCCGCAGAGGCTCTGGCGGCTAGCAGTCGCGAGGACGACCGCGTAGGTGGAGGCAAGCTCGATGTCGATGAATGGTGTCCCGGTCGCCGCCGCGTCTCAAGCCGCCCCGCCGCCCCAGTGGGCGCTCATGGAACGCCTGCTGATCGACACCATGAACCGCGCTGCGGTCGTCTATGTCCGGCGGTACACGAGGCCCGACGGAACGCTCGTGTGGCGCGACGAGTGGCCCGGCATGGACGGTTCCGACGACGCCTACGAGAGCTTCACGAGCTTTCCTCTCTTCTACGCGCTCGGAGGTTCCGACGCGATCCACGATCTCGCCCGGCGGGAGTGGAACGCCGTGACCTGGCAGTTCACCGGCTACGGGCAAATCCACAACGAGTTCGACGCCTACTACGACTGGATGCACCACGGAGAGAGCTCGACCTACTTCTACTACTTCGGCTTGGCGGACCCGACCGTCCATCAAGACCGCGCCCGTGCCCTGCGATTCGCCGGGATGTACATCGGCGAGGACGACAGCGCACCGAACTGGGACGCGCAGCGACGGATGATCCGGTCGCCGATCAACGGGAGCCGTGGTCCTCGGTTCGAGATGACCGGTGTCGATTGGGAGACTCATCGACCGGTGCTGGCGCATTACCCGACACCGTACGAGGACGTGCCCGGCATCGACGCCAGCGATCCAATGGTCATCGCCGACTGGAACGACGGCGAGACGTTCGACCGTATCCTCAAGCTGATGAACCAGCGGATGGTTCCCGGCGATGTTCCGCTCAACCTGAACGCGACCAGTCTGGTGACGAACGCCTATCTCTACACGGGCGAAGAGAAGTACCGAACGTGGGTGCTCGACTACCTCGACGCCTGGGAGGAGCGAACGCGGCGCAACGGCGGGGTCATGCCGGATAACGTCGGTCCGAACAACATCATTGGCGAGCAGATGGGCGGTAAGTGGTGGGGAGGCTACTACGGCTGGCGATGGCCCCACGGCGCGTTCATCATCCTCGAATCGACGCTGATCGCCGGGTCCAACGCACTTCTGCTGACCGGAGACGACCGGCATCTTGATCTGCATCGCTCACAGCTCGACTACCTGTGGGAGCTAGGCGAGCGACGAGACGGCGCGTTCCAGGTACCGCATCGGCGTGGAGATGCCGGCTGGTTCACGTATCGTCCGCCGGACCCCCGGTACTACATCCACCTGGACTACCTGACCCAGAGCGCCGCCGACCGAGACCGGCTCCACCATCTCGAAGGTCGGGAGCGCTGGCACGAGCAGAGCCGATTCGGCAAGGGCGGTCAGTACAGCCCGCAGGCGTGGCACGCCTACCTGAACGGAAGCAACCCCGACCTACCCGAACAGATGTTGTCAGCGACGTACCTCGAAGTGTGCCGCCGGATGGAGCGCATGCGGCACGACGATGGCGACCCGTCCCAATGGGACGTTCACCACTGGCAAGACATCAACCCGGTCGCGTGCGAAGCCCTGGTTCAGCTCACGATGGGATCTCCGGGAGTCATCTACCACGGAGGACTGCTTCACGCGAGTCTGCGCTACTTCGATCCGGCGCTTCGGCGTCCCGGTCTGCCTGACGGCGTGGCGGCGCTCGTCTCCCGGATCGATAGCGATGGCGTCGTCGTCGAGCTGGCGAACACCGACGCAGTGCGAAGCCGCGACGTGCTCGTTCAGGCGGGAGCGTTCGGCGAACACGCGTTCACCACGGCGCGCATCGTTGATGGCGGAGGCGAAACGCCGGTCGACGGCAAGCATTTCGTGGCGCGGCTGGCGCCGGGCGCGACGATACGCCTCGAGCTGGGCATGCGGCGCTACACGCACACGCCCTCCTATGCGTTCCCGTGGCATTGATCCGCGTCGAGACAACCTAGCGCCGCTTGTCTGCCTTCCCCTCTACTGGACGCTTCGCCGGGCGGGGGGTTCCCTTTGACTTCTTGCCCTTGGGTTTGGGCTGCGACTGGGCTGCGGCTGGAGGCTTCTTCGGTTCTGCGCGTTGCTCGCGGGCGCGATCCTGCTGCTCTGCGCGCCATCGCTCCCATTCGGCGTAGGAGCGCTGCCAGAATTGCGCCGTACCGTCGCCAAAGACCAGCAGCTTGGTCGCCAGTCGCGATAGCAGGTACCGGTCGTGGGAAACGATGACGAGCGTGCCCGGATACACCTCTAGCGCCTGTTCCAGCGCCTCGCGGGACGGGATGTCGAGATGATTCGTCGGTTCGTCCAAGAGCAGCAGATTGGCGCGCGTTAACAACAGGCGGCATAGGGAAACGCGGCTACGCTCGCCGCCGCTGAGCGTCGAGATGCGTTTTAGCACGTCGTCGCCGAAGAACAGGAACCGCGCCAGCAGCGAACGAACGTCGCCCTCCGTCGAGCTGGCGGGCATGGCAGCCCACACTTCCTGGAGCACGCTGCGATCCTCCCGCAGTCCATCGTGCTCCTGACCGAGATAGCCGACTTCGACACCTCCACCGACTCGAACGATCCCGCCAACCGGCTCCTCTTCACCCAGAATGAGGCGGAAGAGCGACGTCTTGCCTGCGCCGTTCGGTCCCATGATGCCCAACACGTCCGTGCGTCGGACGTGGAAGGACACGCCTGAGAAGACGGGACCCGATCCGTAGTCGATCGCCGCGTCGTCCGCGATCAGCACGTCGTCGCCACCGCGCGTCTGCGCCTTGAGGTCCACGCGGATGCGCGGCTTGTCGGCGTCTGGGCGTTCGACGCGCTCGAGGCGTTTGAGAATCTTCCGGCGTCCTTGAGCCTGCTTGGTGTTCTGACCCGCGATGTTGCGGCGGATGTACTCCTCGGTTCGTGCGATGTACTCCTGCTGTAGCTCGTACTGCCGCTGTTGGGCGAGGGCGTCGCGTTCGCGCGTGTTTGCATACTGGCTGTAGTTGCCACGGTACTCGGTGATGCGGCGGTCGCGCAGTTCTACGGTCTTCTTGGTCACCTTGTCCAGGAAGTACCGGTCATGGCTCACGACGACGTATCCGCCTTTGTACTCGGTGCCGAGGAACGACTCGAACCACTCGACGGCGTTGACGTCGAGATGGTTGGTCGGTTCGTCGAGCAACAGGAGCTCCGGGTCCTCGAGCAGCAGCCGAGCGAGCGATGCGCGCGCCTTTTCGCCGCCGCTCATCACACCGATCTGCTTGCCGAACTCATCGGGGTCGAACCCAAGTCCGCCAAGGATGGAGTCGATCCGGTGCTCGTACGCATATCCGCCCTGGAGCTCGTGCGTGTGCTGGAGGCGGTCGTATCGCGCAAGCAGCTCCTCGAGCTCGGCATCCGTGTCCGCAGCCCCCATCCGCTCCGACACATCGTGCATGGATTCCTCGAGCCTCCGCTGTTCCGCGAAGACGTCGAGCATGGCGTCGCGCAGAGGTCGGTCCTCCGGCAGCGACGAGTCCTGGCTGAGGTATCCGAGCCGCAGTCCCTTGGCGCGATAGACGGCTCCTTGCGTCGGTTCCTGAAGACCCGCCATGATCTCCAGGCATGTCGTCTTGCCGGTGCCGTTGGCTCCGACCAGACCCACACGATCTCCTCGCGCCACCTGCCACGAGATGTCGTCGAGGACGATCTGCGGGTCGAAGGTTTTCGTCACGCGTTCAAGGCGGATCAGCGACAATCCGAGTCTCCAGTCAGTCCATCGCGGGCTGGCGAACTCGCCGACGAGTGCTTGGGGCTCCGTCTGGACATGAGAATCCGAATATAGTGTCAGAAGCTGGGTTACAGACAACCTGCGTGATCGCGACGGACCAGCCCGATGGAGGATGGTATCCGCCGAGCGTATAGGCGGCAAGCCATCTCGCGCTCATTCGCATTGACACCCGAGACACACGACCTCTATAATCAGACCAGGCGGCAACACTCACGACGACCCCGCGTCCAAATCGGTGAGGCGCAGGACGATCCGCTGAGCCCGAGTCAGCATATCACGCCGTCTGCTATGACCAAGCTAGGAGTCACCATGCCGTACACGCTTCTGCCTCTGCCCTACGACTACAACGCCCTAGAGCCGTACATCGACGAACAGACGATGCGGATCCACCACGATCTGCACCATCAGGCGTACGTCAACGGTCTGAACGCCGCCCTCGAAGGCTTGGCTAA